>MDSV01197733.1_pt1 | contig 19978 bp, 14 predicted proteins | sample 810851 | NCBI WGS metagenome assembly MDSV01 (sample SAMN05326640, study PRJNA326480) | marine metagenome | isolation source: seawater | place: Atlantic Ocean: North East | collected 2012 | reverse complement strand
GCGGCGGCGGCGGCGGCGGCGGCGGCAGCGGCGCGGCGGCGCCGGAGGCTTCGTCCGACGAAACGCCCGAGGGTGCGCCCCCGGGCGCCTCCGCCGCCGCCGCGACGCTCGCGCTGGTCACCCGCGCGCTCCGGCGCGTCGGCGGCGCCGAGGCTGACGAGACGTTCGGGGAGTGGCTGGAGGAGGCGGAGGAGGCGGAGGACGCCGTGGAACTCTTCGACGTCATGGAGTGCCTGGCGGACGTCCTGGCGCCGGCGAGCGGCGCGCCGCCGGCGAGCGCGGACGCGTTCGTGGCGGATGCCTGGGCGGCGGCGAAGACGGAGGTGGAGTGACACAGGAGTGACACAGGAGTGACACAGGAGTGACACGTACGGATAGACACGATACGCATGATACATAACTACGTAGACTATGAGTGCTGTGACGGCGTGACACTAAAACGCGCTTCGTATTATGAGTCGGCGCGTTTCGACGGCGCGGCGCGCGACGCGCGCGTCCCGAGCGTTTCGTTCGCCGCTCTTTTCGTTCACGCCTTCTTGGCCTTCTTCTTCTTGGCCGGCTCGCCCGAGAGGAGCATGACGGCGACGGACGCGGCGAGGAGCGCGAACTGCACGGCGAGCGCCTCGGGCTTGTCCTTGAGGAACGTGAGGTGGAAGTGGATGGCGCCCGTCATGAGAGCGGTGAGGATGAAGCTTCCGAGCTGAGGCGCCGCCCACAGCAGGACGTAGCCGACCACCTCGATGGCGCCGATGATGCGGGCGTACTCGTGGCCGTCCTTCGCCGAGCACTTCACGCGGTAATCGAAGGGGGTCTGCGCCAGCAGGCCGTTCGTCCAGGGCGTCCAGGCGTGCTCGCACCACGCGAACTGCTCGGCGGTGTTCGCGGAGGGGACGCAGTCGCCCTTCTTGCCGATGGCCACGGGGCACAGGGGGCCGTCGCACCCGAGCACGGGGAGCTCGTACTTGCACGCCGCCATGCGCAGGTACAGCGCCAGGGGGACAATCTTCAGAAAGGTCACGAGGTGCTTCTTCTGCGCCGGGAGCGGGTCGCGAGGGAGAGGAGAGACGCGGTCAGCGTCGGCGCGAGGGGGGCGCGACTCGCGATTGTTCGAACTTCATCGACGGCATATGCTCCTTTCGTGGCGCAATCGGGGACGCCACGACGATCGAAGGGAGGGAGGCGCGCGGTCGGTGCGGCTCTCGCGGCGGCGGTGGAGACGCGATGCGACCGCTCGGATCGAGGACGCACCATCGCCATCTTGCCAGTCGGTATGCGTGTGTTTCTTGGTGTCGTGCGCCGTGAAGTGCGCGCGGCGACGAAAGCCTCGTCATCGTCACCGCAGGGTTTCGTGTTCGCGACGCTTCGACCGAAGCTTTTCCAGGGCGCAAAACAACGGGCAGTTGACGGTTTAATTCTGGGGTCAATGAAAAAGGTGTGCCCAGCAGAGAGGAAAGCAGGACGACACAGGACAAAAAAAACCCACACCGAGCGACAGAGCCCAGCTCGAACCTCAAACCCGCAACCCCGCCCGGCACACCCGCACGCGCGAGGTATCCGCGTGTCGGTTGTCGCGAGCGAAACTCGACACCGAGAGTGCTCTTCGGCGGGTAGGCGGACGCGGAGATCTAGCAGAGCAGAGGTCGTGTCAGATCTGAAACCCACACGGTTTGGGCACCGATCGCAACGGAAACGAGTGTTAGGAGGGGACGTCACCCCGCGCGGTCGTCATGTCGGGTGATATCGACGCCAAGGCGGCGGCGATCAACGAGTATGGAAAGCTGATGTTGCAGCACAAGGTACGCTCGGCTCGAGGTGTTCATCGCGGCTCCTCCCCTACCGTCGCGCGCGCGCGTCCCCCGACGTGTCTTCCCGTTGGATCTGACCCGAGCCCCCGGGGGCACGCTGACGCCGCTTCAAATCTCGCGCTTTTCGACCACCGCAGGAGCTCGACGCCAAGGTCCGGAGGCTCCGCGACGAGGTGAAAGAGACTAAGAAGACCTTCGACAAGACAGAGGATGATCTCAAGGCATTGCAAAGCATGGGCCAGATCATCGGCGAGGTTCTCCGCCAGCTGGATGACGAGAAGTGTGCGTCTCTCCTCTCTCCACATCCTCAGATCGTCCCGTCGAAAACAAGTCATGTCATTGACGTCATTGACGACGTATCTTCCGCGCCGACCGTCTCCGTCGCTGACCTCGAACGCTCACGTCCCTTCTTCCCCGCGAACGTCGACGGTGTCGTTCTCACGTTACGACGTGTCGCGTGTGACGCGCAGTCATCGTGAAGGCTTCCTCCGGCCCGCGGTACGTGGTGGGCGTGCGCACGAAGCTGGACAAGGAAAAGCTCGTGAACGGCACGCGCGTGGCGCTGGACATGACCACGCTCACCATCATGCGCGCGCTGCCCCGCGAGGTGGACCCCATGGTGTACAACATGCTGCACGAAAGCCCGGGGCACGTGGACTACTCCGCCATCGGGGGACTGGGCGAGCAGATCCGGGAGCTGCGCGAGTCCATCGAGCTCCCGCTCATGAACCCCGAGCTCTTCCTGCGCGTCGGCATCGCGCCGCCCAAAGGCGTGCTGCTTTACGGCCCCCCGGGCACGGGTAAGACGCTTCTGGCGAAGGCCATCGCGAGCAACATCGACGCGAACTTCCTGAAGGTGGTATCCTCCGCGATCGTGGACAAGTACATCGGCGAGAGCGCGCGCGTGATCCGCGAGATGTTCGGGTACGCGCGCGAGCACCAGCCGTGCATCATCTTCATGGACGAGGTGGACGCGATCGGCGGGAAGCGCTTCTCGGAGGGCACGTCCGCGGACCGCGAGATCCAGCGCACGCTCATGGAGCTTCTGAACCAGATGGACGGGTTTGACGTACTCGGGAAGGTGAAGATGGTCATGGCGACGAACCGGCCGGACGTGCTGGACCCGGCGCTGATGCGCCCGGGCCGCCTGGACCGGAAGATCGAGATCCCGCTCCCCAACGAAGCCGGGCGCGTGGAGGTGCTGAAGATCCACGCCGCGAACATCAACAAGCACGGCGACATCGACTACGAGGCGGTCGCGAAAATCGCGGACGACTTCAACGCCGCGGACATGCGCAACATCTGCACGGAGGGCGGGATGTTCGCCATCCGCGACGAGCGCGACTACGTCGTGCACGACGACTTCATGAAGGCGGTGCGGAAACTGGTTGAGGCGAAGAAGCTCGAGCCCGCCGCGTCGTACGACGAGACGTTCAAAAACAGCGAGAAGTGATGACTGACACGCTGCCGAGGGAACGAACGCCGACGATCGTCGGCGCGCGGTAGAGGACACGACAGTGGGTCGCCGCGGGGGTCCGGACGGTTGGTTCGAGCGCGCGCGCGCGTAGCGGCGGCGCTCGAAGCGATTCACAAAAATAAACAACCAAAAGCCGCTCGCGTAAAAAATTTTCTTTTCTTCCTCGCGAACCCAACAGTGTTCGTCGCGCGCAGGTCCTTCCCCGGCCCGTCGACACTCGCCGCGATGACCTCGACGCAGTCTCCGCCACCCTCCGCCGAGCCGGCGGAGCTGTTCGTGTGCGGGCGGCTGTGTCTGCTCGGCGAGCACAGCGACTGGGCGGGCGCGTACCCCGACGACGAGGTGTTACCGGGTAAGTGCTTAATCGTCGGCACGTCCACGGACCAGGGCCTTCACGCGCGCGTCTCGCTGGACCCCGCGCGCGCGGACACGTTCACCATGGTCTCCACGGACGACGCGGGTATTTCCCGCACGAGATCGTTCGCGATGGATGACCCCGAGTCGCTCCGCGAAGAGGCGCGAGCGGGCGGGTTCTGGAGCCACGTCGCGGGAACCGTGTGGACGCTCCTTCGATCGGAGGAACACCGCGACCCGGTTTCCGGCGCGCCCATCCGCGCGCGCGTCGCCGAGGGTCTGCGGCGGTTGCCGGCGGGCACGGGCATACGGCTGGAGAACTACAAAACCACTTTACCCATAAAGAAGGGCCTGAGCAGCTCCGCGGCGGTGTGCGTGCTCGTGGCGCGCGCGTTCTCGCGGGCGCTGCGGCTGAGACTGACGCCGCTGCAGGAGGCGCGGCTGGCGTTTTCGGGTGAGCGCGAGACGCCATCGCGGTGCGGCCGGATGGACCAGGCCGGGTGCGCGTTCGGGCCGGGCAGGCTGGTCACGCTGACGATCGTCGGGGAGGACGTGCGCGTCGAGCCGCTGCGGCGCGTGGGTCGAACGCTACACCTGGTGGTCGCGGACCTCGCCGCGGCCAAAGACACGGTGTCCATCCTGCGCGACTTGCAGGACGCATTTGGTGACGACGCGACGAGACCTCCACGACGATTAGCGGAACCGAGCGCGCGGGAGCGAGACCGAAGACGCGACATCGCGCGCGACCTGCGGTCGCTTCTCGGAAAGACGAACCATGCCTTTGTCGCCGCCGCCGTCTCCGCCGTCGAGCGCGGCGACGCCGACGCGCTCGGCGCGGTGTTCGAAGACGCGCAGAGCGCGTTCGACGCCACCGCCGGCGCGGCGTCCCCGGCGAACCTCGGCGTGCTCGGGTCGCCGGTGCTGCACGCGACGCGCACGAGCCCCAAGCTGCGGCCGCACGTGCTCGGGGGCAAGGGCGTGGGGAGCCAGGGAGACGGGAGTGTCCAGTTTCTGTGCCGCGGTGCCGAGGACGCGGCGCGGTGCGTCAACGTTTTGCGGGACGACTTCGGCATGCGCGACGCGTTCGTGCTGGAGGTGCCGGGAACCGCGGAAACCAAGCCGACGGAGACGGCGGAGGGCAACGCGGGTCACGCGGCGTGACGCTCGTTCGTCCGGGGAAGCGTTCGCATCGCGTCCGCGCGTATCGGTCGCGGTGGTCGATGCGTAGTCACAGACGTAGGTCGCCTCACGCACTACTCGACCCCTCGACTCCTCTCGACTACGAACCGTACAGCGCGTCTCGCAGCGCTCGCCTCTGTTCGTCGACGTCCTCGCCCGCGTCCACCTTTCCGTCCTCGTCCAGCGCGCCCCACAGCTGGTCGTGCGCCTCGAACATCTCCCTCGCGCCGTCCGCGTCCCCCGCGTTGAACAGCGTGATCGCCGCGTTGAGCCGCGTGAGGTGGTCCCCGGGGTCGAGCCGGATGGCGCGCGCGTACGCCTGCTTGGCGTTTTCCACGTCGCTCAGCTTGGCGAGCGCCACCGCCAGGAAAGCGTACGCCGCGGCGAAGTCGGGTTTGCGTTTGACGCACCCCGACAGGAAGTGGAACGCGCTGGCGTGCTGCTGCGTTTTCAAGTGCGCGAGCCCGAGGTTGTACGAGATGATCCACTCGAACGGGTCCAGGTACAGTGCTTTCTTCAGGCACGCGATGGCGGCGACGAATCGGTTCTTTCCGAAGAAACACATCCCGACGTTGTTCCACAGCTGCGCCGAGTTGGGCTCCTTCGCCGCGGCGACGCGGTACTTGACCAGCGCCACGTCCACGTCGTCGTGGTCCTGGATGATGGATCCCGCGGCGAGGATCACGCGCGGGTTCCCTGGGTCGCGCGCCAACGCCGCGTCTAGGTGCTCGAACGCGCGGTAGGTCTCACCGAGGCGCAGGTACAGAAGGCCGAGCGTCGCCAGGATGTCCGGCGAGTCCGGCGACGACTCGAGCGCTTCCAGGTACGTCGCGATGGCGGCTTCCCAGTTTTCCTGCGCCTGGTACACCCTGCCGAGCTGCTCGTAGGTGGCCTCGTGCCTGCTCACGGCGTTGGCACGCATGAAGCACTCCGCCGCGGCGCCGAACTGCTTCGAGCGCGCGTAACACAGGCCCTTCTGGTGGTGTATCTCCCAGTCCTCTTTACCGCCGTCGTCTCGTCGCTTCTCAGCGGCCATCTTCTCCGCCTCCTCGTACACCTCCACCGCGGCTTTGTGCTTGCCCAGCAGGTACAAGCTGCGCCCCACCTGCTTCAGGTTTTGTATGTTGTGCGGATTCAGAGCGGTGGCGGCCTGGAAGAGCTGCAGACTCTCCTGGATGCGCCCGCGGCGGCGCTGGACCAGCGCCTTGACGTAGATGGGGTACTCGCACAAACCGTCGAACTCGGCGAGCACCTCCTCGATCAACGCCAGACACGCGCCGTGCTCGTGCCTGACGTACAGCCGGTGGATGTGCACGTTTCGCCGCGCGCGCGCGATGGCCTTTGCAGTCACGGCGGCGGACGTGCCTGGTATCAAATCGGTCGAATGACGTCGGGGGCTCGGTCAGAAGCGGTCGAGGACGAGCGGCGTGGCGAACGCAGCGGAAGGCGCAGAAGTGGTGCGACTACGAAGTGAAGAGTCGCGCGCGGACGCGTGCGCGTACTCTTCGGGACGGTCAGCGGCGTGGCCGGGGACTCGGGCTCGGGCTCGGCATCAATGCGGTCCTCGTCCTCGACCTCGTCCGAGTCGTAGTACTCGGGCATCGTGTCCCGCGCCCACGGCGCGCTCAAGAGTGAACAACGGGCACAAAAGAAGACTTTTATCATGGTTTCGACCTCTCGAGCGTTCTCGGCCGGAGCGCTCTAGTTGTGGAATGAGAGCACCCAACCACTGATGTGCCGAGCTCACTTCGGGCGGCGCATCCGGGTCGAGGCCGCGGCGGCCTGATGGACGCGCTCGCGGCGTACGGGAGTGATGACGATGACTCCATCGGCGTCGACGCGTCGTCGCGCGAAGTGCACGCCCGGAGCGACGGTAGGCACCTCGAACACGGCGAGCGCTCGACAGATGGAGGAAGCTCGGTGGAAGCGCCCGAGACGTCTGCTGGAGGGCGGGTGCGCTCGTTTCCGCACGTCGAGGGCGACTTCGCGACGCACGTGCGCGTACCTGTGGAAATCCCCCTCGGCGTGCGCGCGTCCTTGGCGCGCGCGCTCGCCGAAATCGTCGCGCGCGCGCCCGCGCTCCGCCCCGTCGGCCGCGACCTGCCCGTGTCGGCGAGCGCCGCGACGCAGGACCCCGAGGCGTTGCTCCCCGAGCCCAGGCAAACGCACGTGAGCGTCTCGCGCGTGTTCGCGACCCGCGCGAAAGACCACGCGGGGCTACACGCCGCGCTGCGCCGGCGACTGGCGGCGACCAGGCCGTGGACCGCGGCGGTCGGTCCTGGGTTCAAGACGTTCGTGAACGACGAGCGAACGAGCGTGTTCGTGGCGCTCGCGGTGTCTTCGCTCCCCGGTGGCGGCGACGGGTGGCGCGAGCGAGGTTCGTCGGGAGAATCTCCCGCGCAGAACGGGTCGTTCGCCGAAACCGTTCGCGCCGTGGACGCGGCGTTGGCGTCGCGAGGGCACGCACGGTTCTACGACGACCCGGACCCGCACGTCTCCGTGCTCTGGGCGCCGCTCGAGGCCGCCGCCGCGGCGCGTCTCGGCGTCGTCGAGGCGGCGGCGCGCGACGTTTCCCGGGGGACGGAGGGCCCAGCGTCCCGGGGGGCGGACGCGGGGACGGGGTTCCGATTCGAGACGCGGGTGGATAAGGTCGTGTGTCGCGTGTCGGGGTTCCCCGAGACCACCGTCTGGGGACGGCCGGGGGCGTTGCCGCCGCCCGCCGCGCCCGACGCGGCGGCGCGGATGCGGAAACCGCCGTCTCCGCCGAACGAAGGGTCGAGGTAGTAATACACTGTGTAATCGGGAAACGAGGTTGGAAACGGAGACGGCGCGCGTTCGCGTCGAGTTCCCGCGCGCGCGTGACACGCGCGCGTCCCATGACGTGCTCTGTTTGAGCGTCGCGTTCATACGAAAGGCGCGAAAGCGACGTGCGACACGTAGTGTACAAGGCTGCCATCCGGGTCTCGCGCTCGCGCCCGAACGAATCTCCGCGCGCGGACCGCCGCCGCCCTCAGTACGTGAAGTACTCGTCTCCGAGCTCGTCGTCCCAGGTGGGCGAGCGGTTGAACTGCAGCGTGACGCACGTGTCCACGCGCGGCCTGGACGGCAAGCCGCGCCTGGCGATGGGGGGTTCGCGGAAAAACGCGCGGCAGTAGTCCGCCTGCCCCCACGACGTGATCATGTACGCGATGGCGTCCATCTGCTCGACGTACGTCTCCTCGGTGGCCGGGTAGGAGCGCTGGCCGAGGTGGCCGACGTACAGATTCAACGACACCCATCGCTTCATGCCCTCGCCCATGCGCACGTGCTTCACGGCCATGTCATGGTACACGCCATACTTGCGGAAGCACAGCAGCGCGAGCTCGCGCCCGCTCAGAGGTCCCTCGCCCTCGTAGCCGGAGCCGTAGTACGCGCGCTCCAGCTCCCGCTGCCGCTCCGTCTTGGAAACCGTCCCGGTGTTGCCGCCGCCGGTGAAGTCTCCCTCCACGTCCGTGGCGTTCAGAGACCCGAGGGACGCGCCGGAGGAGCCGTAGGAGTCCGTGACCTCGGCGAGACGCGCGGCGAGCTCGGCGGTAACCTTCTCCTCCGCCTTCTCCACGGCGCTCGTCGCGGCGCTCTGCGCGGCGAGCTGCGATTCCAGCTGCGCGGTGAACGATTCCAAGTCGAAGCTCTCGTCCGTCTCCTCTTCCAGCAGCCTCTGCTCCTCCGCGCGGCCCACCTCCGTGGGAATCTCCTGCGTGTCTGGACACCGCCCCGCGATCTTCGCGCCGCGCGTGCGCGGGTTGAACGTCAGCTCCACCTCGCGCTTGACCGCGTCCGTGAAGTCGGACCACCCGGCGCGCGGGGAGACGGAGGCGCGACCGCGCGCGACGGCACGATGCGCCCGGGAGGCGACGCGCGTGCCGCGCGCGGCGTCCCGGCTCGGGGGGGCGCGAACGGGCGCGGCGCGCGCGAGCGAGGCCATATAGGCCATCGGTGCGCCGTGAATCGTCGGCTGACTGGTACCGGGCGGCGGGTCGGCGCTCGCGTGAGTGCCTTCCGAGGCACGTCGCGACGTCACTACGTCTCTCGCGAAACGGCGCGCGGTCGCTGACGCGCGAACGACAGAGCATCACACGTGTCTGAACCTGTGAGGCTCTGGTGGAGCCGAGGCGCCCCGGTCTGTGAACCCTGGATTTTCTCGATGTCTCATCAGTCGAGACGGTTTTTTTCGCGCGACCGTCACGTCTCTGATGACGACACGAAATCGAAACGAAAGCGAAAAACGCGGTCAAACACGTCTCGAAACGATCATCACAACTTGCTCTTCCCCGGCGCCGGGGCGGGCGGTCGCCACCCGTTCACGGAGAAGCCCCCGTCCACGGCGAGGATCTGTCCGGTGACGTACGACGCCGCGGGCATGCACAGGAACGCGGTCGCCGCGCCAACCTCCTCGGGCTCGCCGACGCGCCCGGCGGGGGTCGCGTCGGTGACTTTTTTCGCGTACGCCGCGTCCGCCAGCACCTGCTTGGCGAGGGGCGTGTTGATGTACCAGGGCGCGACGGCGTTGACCCGGATGCCGTCCGCCGCCCACTCGCAGGCGAGGTATTTGGTCAGGATGTTCATCGCGCCTTTGGTCATGGCGTACACCGCGCCGCTCTGTATGGATACCAGGGACGCGACGGAGCTGTTGAACACGACGGCGGCGTCGCGCGCGGCGCGCAGGAGGGGGTGGAACGCTTGGCACAGCGCGAACGACGCCTCGAGGTTCGTGGTCATGAGCGCGCGGTACTCCTCCGCGGTGACCTCGACGGTGGGCTTGCGGATATTGAACCCCACGTTGCTGACGAGGACGTTGACCGCGCCCGAGAAGCGCGCGGCGCACTCGGCCACGAACGCGGCGCGCGACGACGCATCCGACACGTCGCACGCCGAGCCCGTCACGGCCAGGCCCTCGGACTGCCAACGCGCGACCGCCGCGTCGACGTCCGCGCGCGTGCGAGCGCACGTGTGCACGCGCGCGCCGTGGCGAGCCAGCGACTCGACGATCGCGCGGCTGCGCGTTTTCGTCCGACAACAAGGGGGGTGGGATGGCGGGGTCAGAGGGGGTGCCGGGGAGGCTGTCGGGAGGCGACCGCGAGACGTGGCCGACAAGTGTCGCGCGCTGCGACGGCGCGACGCGACGCGATCGCGCGGCGGCCGGGGAGTGAAGAGCGCCGACCGAACCCGCGTGAACGCACCCGAGTCCTTTCGTGCCGCCGGTGACCACGGCGGTCTTACCGTCCAGGCGGAAAGGTGTGGGCGGGGACATCGCGAACCCCGAGGCGCGCGCGAGCTCGGATGACACCGCCGACGAAACTCGGCACGAGCGCGATCGCGCGACGAACGCGCGCGAGATTGTCGTGGGCGCTTTCGGCGGGTTCGTGTCTCGAGTTTCGCGGCAAATTATCCAAAAAATCTCTGCCGCGTCACCGCGCGTCACTGGCGCACGCCCAAAAATGGCTGACGAAGAGTTGCCTCGGCGGCCCAGCCTGTCCGCCGAGATCGGCCCGCCCCTCTTCCCCGGCCGCGACGGCGTCGCCGCGGCCGCCGCCGCAGGCGGTGGCCTGTTCAAGGCTCTGTTCGGGCGTCCACCATCGACGTCCCACTCTGCGGTCGTCAACAACACGAGCTTCTCGGATTTATCTTCCTTCGTCGGCGGAGAGGAAGAGGCGCACGCCGTGTGGCGGGACAAGTGGGAGGCGAGGGACACGTTCCGCGTGGCGCCCACGGTGGGCATGCGTGACCCGCCGAGCGCGCGCGGCGCGAACAGCGCGAGCCGATGACACGAGAAAACGCCGCCTCTCGAGACGCGGTCTCGGCGACGAAATGTCCGGGGGTAAAGCGCGAGCGCGAGCTGACGTGGCGGATGTCGAAAAACGTGGGGAAGCGTCGCGACGGCGACGAGACGAGCGAGGCGCGCGCGAGCGTCGACCGAACGTAAAGTGGTTTTTAGAAAGACCTAGTGTTTCATCTCCTTCGCGGCCCTGGCGGCAATGGACTTGGCGACGTCTAGGCCTCCCTTGACGCCGCCGCGTCGCACGCCCTCGTGAACTTTCGCGGCGTCGTTCCGCATCGACGCGCGCGCGCGCGCCGCTTTCGCGGCAACCCCGGCGGCGAACCGACCCAAGTTGGACGCCAGGTTGGTGTTCGGTTCCGGGTCGACGCAGACGCCGCCGACGCCGCGCGCGGATGGCGTCGAGAAAGAGTCAGACCGCGCGCGGCCAGATGCGGACGAATTCGTCGTCTCGCCGCCGCGCGGGAACGGCGCGCCGAAACGCACGTCGATCAGCGAGGACCCGCCGTCGGGCCGAGGCGGTTCCCGCGAGGTTCGCGCGAACGCGTCGGGCTTCGCCTCGGGGTGCGCGTCGGGGTCCACCGCACAGAGCTCAGGCGCGACCGACTCGGCCCCGGATTCGAACCCCCTGAGACTCTCGCCCGTGCGCGTCCTGGAAACACCGGGAGTGGGCGACGCCGTCCACTCGTCCGTCGCGAACGCGCGCGCGTCGTCGACGTCGTTTTTTTCGTCGTCGCCGTCCGCGGCGCGCGACCCGACGCTCATGAACGAGTCCACCATCGCCGCGACAGCCTCTTCCGCGTCGTCCTCGCCCTCCTTCCCGCCGGAAACACCGAGCACGGCGTCCTCCACCTCGACCGCGAGACTCGCGTTGGGGGTGTGGAAAGCCGCGCGGTCGCGCGGAGAAGAGCCTCCCCCGGCTTCGTCGCGTCCGTCGGTTTCGCGCGACGCCTTCGAAAACGTCGGACGCGACGACGGCTCGGCGGCTTCGTCGGCGTCGCCCGCGGCGGCGCGGTCGCGCATGAACGCCTGCGACGTCTTCCCCATCGCCAGCAGCTCGCGCACGCTCACCTCGGGCACGTCCTGGAAGGGCGTGAGCGGGTCGAGGATCAGGTTTCCGCCGTTAGGGAGCACGAGCGCGGCGTGGATCTCCCGGAGCAGCTGCTTGGCGATCGCCTCGGACACGCGCTCGGCGAGGCCGTGCCACTTGATGCCGATCTGCCCGAACGACGGCGTCGCCTCGATGTCCAGCGCGGGTTCGCCGACGAACCCGAACCACAGCCTGTCTCCCGGGGGAGGCGGGATCCACACGCGCGTCGTTCCGGCGAGCCGCTTGATCTTGACCGTCATGGAGATGGGCACGCCCGCCATCTTCCGCGCGACGGCGCCGATGAGCTTGGACGCGTTCTTCTTGGCCAAACTCCGCAGCCGGCGCATCCGCTCCTCCGCGCCGCCGGCGCCGGCGCCGACGCCTTTTTCGGACGCCGACGCCGACGGCGCCGCGCTCTCCACCGGCTCTCGCATGCCGGCCTCTCTTAAGCCGCCGGCGTCATCCGCCGCGTCGCCTTCCTCCGCGGCGATCATCTCCGCGTACACGGAGAGGTCCAGGTGCGTGGTGAGGGTCATCTCGGCGACGCCGGCGAAGCACACCTCGAGCTCCGCCGCCGCGCACGCGCCGCGGCCGGCGAGCGCGCCGCCGTCCCACGGCGCGGCGGCCGTCCCCGGCTTCGCCGCGGGGGGCAGGCGCGCCGCCAGGACCTGCGGCGTGGACTTCCCGAGGTGCACGTTCGAAACCGAGATCGGGCCGACGAAGCGCGGCAGGTCCGGGATCCCAGAGCACAAGCCGGTGAGCTGCTCGGCGACCTCGGCGACCTTCTCCGGCGACCTCTGCATGTCGAAGAAGATGCGGGACGCGAGCGCGTTGATTGCGGCGCCGGCGGCGCCTCCGGAGGCCCAACCCGCGTCCGCCGCGTCCGCGGACGCCGTCGACGACAGCGACGCCTCCCGTGCCCACGCTTTGAACGCGTCGACGTCCCGCGTCAGCGAGCGCGCGCGGCTGGTCGCCGCGAGCGCGGAGGCGCCGGCGTGCGCATCGGCGCCCAGCCTCGCGTCGGTGAGGCTCTTGTGCAGCGCCACGGTCCACGCCTCCTTCGCTGCGTCGCTCAGCGCGTAGCACCACAGGACCCTGTGCCCGCGGTGCAGCGCGCGCGTCGGGTGCGAGAGCACGATGGGGAGCCGCTTCCACCACCGCTTCTCCGCGCCGAACCCGTGCCTTTTCTTCCGGTTCGCCGCGGAGGTTTCGGCGGCGTCCGCGGCGTCCCACTTCCCGGGCGCGCGGCACAGCCGCACCTCGGCGCCGGAGAGGTCGACGCGCGCGACGACGTCCCCTCCGCGCTCGCGGCGCAGGAGCAGTTCGCCGTCCGCGAGCGTGGCGAAGGCGCGCTCGCCGCGCTCGGGCTTCTCGGGAGGCGTCGGCGCGACCGACGCCCAAACGAGCACGAGCCAGCCCCTGTGGCGGCGCGCGTCGCCGGCGTCGTCGCCGGCGTCGTCGCCGGGCGGCGCTTCGCCCTCGTCCCCGTCGCACGCCGAGCCTTCGCGCGGACGCGGACGCGGCCCCGCGTCTGCCGCGGACGGGTCCTGGGGGATCGCCGCGCGAAGCAGCAGCACGGCCGCGAGCGCCTGGAGCGCGAGCGTCGACCCGACGCCGAGGAGAACGCTGCGAATGCGGGAGTGTCGTCGGGGGGGTCGGGTCAGACGGTGGGAGCGCGAGATCCGAGCGCGCGATGCGAGAAAAGCAACAACGAGGGCGGAATCGATTCTGGGCGACGAGACGTACCCGCCCCACACCGGTCTCAGCCACGTCATCGCGAGCGCGACCGCGAAATACGCCAACGACACGTGCGCCGCGACACGCGCCGCGCCGTCCGTCGACATGGTGAGCGCGGCCCGCACCAGTGAGGGATTCTCGTCTTCGAAGTGGATATGTTCATATCTCACGACTCTCTCTCGAAAAGCTTCGAGGCTCGAAAAAAGTGAACTGCGCCGATGTCAATTTTGATGGTCTATTGACTCAAAAAATGCCTCGATACCACGTCTCCGTCAACACCCGAAGTCTTGGACGTTTCTCGCAAAACACAACACCCAGCGCACCGCGCACGCTGCGCGATGGCGTCCAGCGCCCCGTCTCCCGGCGGCTGGCTTCGCGCGCCGACGCGTGTGCCACTGATCCCCGTCTCCAGCGAGTACGATCGCCTCCTGGTACAGGAGCCGCTGGACGAGCTCGGGGGCGGCCCCATGGATCCCGCGGCGGACGAGCGGCTCCTCGTTCTGGACGACGCGTCGCGGATCGCCGCGGAGGGCGTCGCCGAGCGCATCGCCGCGCGCGCCGCGTCCCCGCGAGGCTTTGTGTTCGGGTCGATCGCGTGTCTCGCGCTGATGTGCGTCGCCGCGTTCAGCAAGGGCGAGTCGCACGACGCGTCTCTCGCCGCGCGTTTCTCGGAGGGGATGGTTCACCTTCGCGGCGGAGAGAGAGCGGAGCCGCGCCGCCGAGACGGGCACGCGGTGGTGCGGGAAGGTCACGAGTTCTCGCTGGAGCACAGGCTCGCGCCTCGCTTGGCGGCGATGCCGCGCGACGACGACGGCGCCGCGCAGCGCGCCGTGGACGACGCCGCGGCCGGCACGTCCGGACGCGGCGCCTCACGCGCCGCGACGCGCCGCGCCACGACGGCGGCGTCGACGCCCGGCCGCTCCGCTCGCGTCGCGCGCCGGCAGAGAGCCGGCCTCGGGCGCGGGACCGACATTTCTGTCGAGTGGGGCTCGTGGGAAGACGAGGCGGAGGCGAACGGGCACGGCGAGACCTACGGCGGCGGCTGCGGCGGCGGTCCCGAGGACTGGTTAGGATACGACGCGGGTTTGAGTCCCGCCGAGGAGGAGGAAGATGCGTTCTTCGCCGTCGACGCCGACGGCCACGCGTACGGCGAGGCGCGACGGAAGTCGCGACGGAAGTCGCGCACGTCGGCGCGGCGGCGGTGGGATACAGACAGGTCGTCGGGGGACGCGTTTCTGCCCGTCGTCGAGCCCACGGAGGTGGCGCACGGCGCGACACACCAGGCGGCGCTGGACGAGCTGGAGGCGTCCATCAAGAGTTCCGTCGTCGAGGTGCACGAGCGGCGGCGGAAACAGAAGCGCGCCAACGCCGAGATAAAGCGCGGAGCGCGGAGGTGAGCGCGGCGAGGGTGCGTAGTGGCGCGCGGCGTTGTAACGCTCGTCTTCGGTGGTGGGAAATTCAGCGCGGCGAGAGCGCGAGAACGCGCCGGACGCGATTCGCGCAGGACCCACCGACCCAAAAATTGCCTCGCGCGCCTCCGTTTGACTCGACCGAGCGTAGGGTGAGGACTCGAGTGACCAGATCTCGCGCATTCCCGCTGACGCGTCGGGTGGCCCCTCCGCCGCGATGTCGGACCTCACCGCGGACGAGCTCGTGAAGCGCGGGGACAAAAAGATGATGACCACCCTGACGCGCTGGAAACCAGACTACGAGGCCGCCGCCGCGGCGTACGAAGAGGCGGGCTCGAAGTTCCGCGCCAAGGGGCGCACCAAGGAGGCGATGCTCGCGTTCGAGAAGTGCGCGGAGGCGAACGGCAAGGAAGACAACGAGTGGCACGCCGCGAAGAACTTCGAGATGTGCGCGCTTCTCGCGAAAGATTGCGCGGGCGTGGAAGAGACCGTGTCCTACGCGCAGCGCGCGTGCGAAGCGTACGTCAGCGCCGGCCGAGCGCAGAGGGGCGCGGAGTGCCTCGGCAAGTGTGCCAAGTTCATGGACGAGTCCGCGCCGGAGGCGTCGGCGCGGCTGCTCAACGCCGCCATCGAGATGCTGGAGGACGACGACAAGCACGTGTACGCGGCGAACTACTACCGCGACCTCTCTGTGGTTCTGATGCGCCAGACGAAGCACGCGGAGGCGGCGGAGACGATGGTGCGATTCGGCGGGTCCTGCGAAGAGACGGGCGCGGCGAACGCGCAGCGCAAGGCGTACCTCTCGGCGGTGGTGGCGCTCCTGTTCGACGGCGACGGCGTCGGCGCGCAGGCGACGTACACGGACGTGTGTGACGTGCCCGCGTTCGTGGGCAGCGAGGAGCAGCGCGTGGCGTACAAGCTGCTGGACGCGTACCGGGAGAAAGCGGACGCGGCGGACATCAAGCGCGTCTGCGAGGCGTCGCAGGAGCTGACGTTCCTCGAGGCGCCGTTCGCGCGCGCGGCGAAAAAACTGCCGTCGCCCAAACATGACTTGAAGGCCATCTCGGTGAAGATGGGCGGGAGCGGGGGAGTCGCCGCCGCCGTGGAGCCCTTCGTCGGCGCGGGCGGCTTGGGGGGCGAGGAAGACGAGGAAGACCTGACGTAAATTCTGTTCCCTCGGGGGCGCCGTCGTCTACACATGTCGTCAATACCACTTCACGCCGCGGTCGTCGACGTCGCACGAGTGGATCTTGATGTTCGGGTCCACGGGTTTGTCGTTCTTGTCCACGCGCACGCTCCCGAGCTTCGCGACGTTCCCCATGTGCGCGCTGACCCGGCCGAAGATGGTGTGCTTCCCGTCCAGCCACGGCGTCGGCGCGAGCGTGATGAAGAACTGCGAGCCGTTGGTGTTTGGCCCGCTGTTGGCCATGGACAAAACGCCGGCGCCCGTGTGTTTCAGCTCGCGCGTGATCTCATCCTCGAACTTGCCCCCGAACGCGGAGACGCCGCCTCGTCCTGTGCCCGTGGGGTCGCCTCCCTGGATCATGAAGTCGGAGATCACGCGGTGGAAAGGCACGTTCGCGTAGTACCCGCGCTTGGCGAGCTCGAAGAAGTTCTGGCACGTCTTCGGGGCATGCTCGTAGTACAGCTCGACGGTGATGGGACCGACCGAGGTGTGCAGCGTGACCTCCGGGGCGACCATGTCGAAGCGACTGGACGCCGGGCGGCTTCGAACGCGCGCGCTAGAGTCTGGGTGCCGCGCGCAGCCAGAAGTTGGCGGGGAGACCGAAGGGCGGCGTCTGTCATTTCGTCCGCGGAGCAGACGAAACGCGAAAAGCGTCGTCCGGGGTCCGGCGGTGCGCTGACCGGCGCGAGGAGCGCGCGCCGGTTTCCGCGATGTTCAAAAAGCGACCGTCAGACGCTCGCGCGCGCTGCACGGGAACGCACCGCGACGACGGTGGCAGCGTGAACGTGCGAGGCAACAGAGATGCCACCCAGACCCGAATCCGGGTTCTTCTCGGTACGCGCGCGCCCGAACCCTCCGTCGTGTCAACACGGCGTCGCGTTCGCCCGGGCGTCACGCGAAAACCAACCGCGCGTTCAAATCCTTCTCTGGGACCGCCCGACAGCCGCGGACGAACCGCGACGCGTCCGCCCCGGACCTCACTGCGACCGGCGCGGAGACGCGTTCTGACCGAATCTCCCACGTATCCCACAACATGTTGCACCCTCTTCGGCGCGCAGCTCGGCGACGGCGGCGAGGGAACGAGCCCGTACGGCGACGAGTACGACGATGAGCACGACGCGCCTCGGACGCGACAACCTCAGCGACGGGGCAGCCGAACGCCGTCGCCGGCGGCATCGCTGATGGGCGACGACGACAGACGCCGTACGAGCTCGAACGCATCGCGCGGGGATGTTCCGGGAGGCCGCGACGGCGCGAACGCGCCGCCGTCTTCCGCGTTTGGAAGGCCACCCGTTCCGGGAAGACAGGGTGCGCCCGGTGGGCGATTGGCGCCGTTGACGTTTAACGACGGCGCGCCGCCCGCGCCGCCCGGTGCGTCCGGCGCGTTCGCGGCGCCCCCGACGCGACTGAGCGGCGCGCCGATGGGCGCTCCCGGCAGTGCGTCGTTGGGCGGAGGCGCGCTACCTTTCGGCGCCGCGAACGACGCCATCGTCTCCCCGTTCGACCGCCGCGGCATCTTGCCTTCGGCGCGCGAGGAGGAGAAGAGCGACGACTTCTGGACCATGAACCACCTGAAACTCCTGTACCTCATCTCCAAGTACAGCCACTGCGCGCAGACGGTGCACGAAAAGGAGCGGTGGATTCGCAAGCTGCCCGTGCTGGTGCTGCTGTACGAGGGCATCGTGCAGCGCGTCTTCGAGTACGATTACGCGCCCGCGTCGGAGGTTGTCGAGACGGCGCGCGTCTACCTGAACGTGACGCAGGAGGGGAAGGATGATCTGGACGACCTGGTGGAGGGCAAGCTCGTGAAGGGGCTGCGGTTGTCCACGAAGGAGCACCAGAGCGTGACGGCGTACCAGATCTCGCCCAGCGGGCTGCTGCTGATCGGCAAGCGGCTGCCGGACGAGGAGAGGCAGCTGGTTGACGACCTGTGCCTGATCGATGGGAAGTTGCTCCAGGTGGTGTGGGAGGATTCCAAGTTCCTGCTCCGGACCACGACGTTCAGCCGCGAGTCCACCATCACAGACGCGGAGGACGTGTCGTACGTAGTATCGCCGTACCTTCCGCGGTCGCTGCGCCGCGTCGGTGGGCCAGTGATGTCCTCGAACGCGCACCGCGCGTCCGAGAGCGCGTCCAAGCAGAGCACGATCCGCGACGACCTGGACGAGGTGATCACCATCAGCAACGTCACGATCCTGATCGGCGAATGGATCCCGTTCGGCGCCAACCAGGTGGTGGAGCTGAACATGAAGTTGGGGTCCAACGAGCGGTGCCAGGGCGGGTACTTCACCGCGCAGGTGGACGACGACTCAACCAACACGCAGTGCGAGGTGCCCACCGGCCTGACCTCGGTGAGCATCCTTGACCACGACATGACGCGTTTCACGAACATCGAAGCGCAGGTGTACTATCCCGAGGACGACGGCGTCGTGCAGGTGGAGCACTTCGGCATCCACGCGCGCATGGACGGCACCATCGTGTACGGGCTGATGATCGAGTCCGTGATGGACCGCATCCTGGAGAACATCTCGCTGGACAACCTGGCGCGCCTGTTAGTTGACGTGCACGTGGACTCGTCCAAGATCATGGAGAGCCTGCTGAGCAACCACCAGCGCGACCTGCTGGACATGATCTTCCTCGGAAACACCCTGAACCGAGATAAGGTGAACGTGATCATCGCCGACCGCGTCGTGCCCAAGCAAAGCGCCGAGCGCTACTTGGACAAGGACGCGTTCGAGAACGAGATCAGGCAAGTGCTGGGAGACACGTACGAGGCGCACGACCTGAGCGACGACGATGTCGTCATAACCGGCTCACACGGGATCATGCTCGTGGGCCCGAAGAGCAAAACGCAAGAGCCCGTGATGTTAGCGTTCCTGTCCCTGCGCTCGCGAGACGTCTTCGTGCACAACGTGTTTAATCGCCTGTTCATCATCGACGACACGCTGAAAACCGCGCGGCAGCTCATCGCGCGGTACGAGCGCGACCCCAACTCCATCCCGCGCATCCGGCACACGCTCTCGGAGACGTCCAAGGACATCATCCTTCTGGAGGAGGTGCTCATGTACCTGCAGGAGTCGCTCGAGCAGGACACCAGCATCTACGCCGAGCCGACGGACGAGTCGGGGTACAAGCTGTACCAGGTGCTCAAGGTGAAGACGATGCTCGACGACTTGCACATCCGCGTCGTGGACATGCAGAAGGTGCTTCTCGGCGCGCGGCACGAGGTGAACGGGCTGCGCGCGATGACGGACACCATCGCGGAGACGCAGATGTTCCGCCTGCAGGAGGAAATCCGCGGTAACTCGAGCGACATGTTGCAGCAGCTCAAGATTAACGAGCGCCAGAGCACGTCGCTGGACGTCATGCAGGTGATCTTCGCCGGTTCGCTGGCGTTCGAGATTCTGGACCGGCTCACCGGCGAGTGGTCGGTGGTGCACACCAACTGGGCGCGCGCGTACATCGTCGACCCGTTCATGTCCAAGCCGCTGGTCTGGTTCATCATCTCCATGATGGTGTGGTTCGGCGTCGGCACTGGCGTGTTCACGCTCATGCGCGACCTGAACGACAAGACCGCGGGCGTCATCACCTACCGCGTCAAGGTGAACAAGAGCATCGACCTCAACGCGCTGGACGGGTACTTGTCGCGCAAAGCCGTCGTCGCCGAGGACGGCGACGCCGACGATAAAAACGCGAACCAGAAAGTGTCATGGGTCGAGCGCGACCCGTCCAAGTGGGAGGGGTACCAGCCCAAGGTGGAGATGATCTACGACGTGAAGCACGGGTTTTTGCTGGGCGTGTACCTGCAGGTCACCAGGCGCGCGTCCAAGCCCGCCAAGCTCCGCCCGGAGACGCTCAAGATGCGCTTCTTCACCGAGCTGCAGGAAGCCGGCGTGATGGCGCCGGACGACGCCGCGGAGGTGATC
>MDSV01021361.1_pt1 | contig 19981 bp, 12 predicted proteins | sample 810851 | NCBI WGS metagenome assembly MDSV01 (sample SAMN05326640, study PRJNA326480) | marine metagenome | isolation source: seawater | place: Atlantic Ocean: North East | collected 2012 | reverse complement strand
CCGGCGGCAGCGGCGGCGGCGGCGCGCTCGAGCTCGCCCGCGCGCGTGTCGCCTCCGCGCGCGCCTGCTTCGCCCGCGTCCGCCGCGTCCGCCGCGGCGCCGTTCCGCGCGTCCCCGCGGTCGCTCGCGGGTCCCGCCGTAGCCTCCCCCGGCGGGACCCTCGCGAGGATCGGCGCGCTGGCGCGCGTCGTCTCGCCCGCCTGGTCCGTCCGCTCCGCGCGCACGGCGGAGGAGGACGACGAGCTCCCCCTGCACGCGGCGCTCGCCGCGGGCGCCGACGACGCACTTGTCCGGCGTCTGCTGGACGTCGACCCCGGCGGCGCTTTCGTCAAGGACGAAGGCGGCGACTTGCCGCTGCACGTCGCGCTCCGCGCGGAGGCTTCTCCCGCGACGGTGGAGGCTCTGCTCCGCGTGTTCCCGGAGTCCTCGGCGAAGCGCGACCGCGATGGGCTGACGCCCGCGCAGCTCGCCGTGCAGTACGAGGAACCGGCGGAGGAGCAGGCGGTGGCGGCGCTGGTGAGCGCCGCGCGCGCCGAGGTGCGGCGCAACGCGGAGAAGCTCCGCGGAAAAGCGTCGCCGCGCGCCATCGAGCGTGTGGCGCTCGAGGCGGCGGCGGGCGCGCTCGCGGCGACGGCGCGGCTGGTGGGGGGGCTCGGCGCGCGCGCGGCGAAGGCGGCGCTTTTCCCGTGTTTCCCCCCGCGCAGGCGAAGCGGCGGGCGCGTGAAACGCGAAACGGAGTCGCACCCGGACGCCGCGAACAGTTGCTCCTCGGCGAGCAAGAGCCGCCGGCGCAAGCTGTTCGAGGGTGAGGCGCGCGAGACGGCGCGCCGCGGCGGGAAACAGAGGCGCCGACGCGAGAGCCGAGCGGCGCGCCGCGCGCCGCGTCGAGCGGCGGTCGGCTTTCTCGTCAAGGGCTTCGTCGCGGTCGGCGCCGCGGTCGGCGGCGCGCTCGTCGCGTCGGCGGCTAAGCGGGACCTCACGGAACGGCTCGGTGCGTTTCGGCGCGAGTCGCAAAGATCGGCGCGCGAAGCGAAGGGCTTCGAGCGCGAGCGCTCCGCTTCGGCGTCGGGGCTGTCGGGCGCGACGCCGAAGGCGGATTCGGCGCTCGCCCGGAAACGCGTCCGACCCGAACCCGCGAGCGGTCCCGACGCCGCCGCGCGCGCGCAGAACACCGAGCCGAGCGTTCCCGCGGTACTCGACACCGTCCCGGCGATGGAAGCCGCCGAGCCCCCCGAGCCGGCGCCGGTCGCGTTGCTCCCCGAGGAGCTGGTGCGCATCGACTCAACGTAGCGCGCGTCGCGGAATTTCAAGCGCATCGCCTTGAAAGTAGACTGGTGCGCGTATTATGAAAGTATTAGACGTACCGGTCTACCGTATTACTCTCAAAGCGCGATTGACGACGCGGCGCCTGTCCTATCAATAGGGTGCGCGACGAAAGACGCAAGACGCTCACTGCTCCTTCCTCATGAGGTACATGAGTATGCCTCCCGCGATGCCCACGTTCAGGCTCTCCATCTCGCCCGGCATGGGAATGGACACGGCGCGACACGCGCGCAGCGCGGTTTCCGACAGGCCCTGCCCTTCGCTCCCGAGCACCAAGCACACGCCCTGGCGCGCGGCGCCGGCGACGGCGACGTCTGCGCCGACAGCCTCCGGCGCGGTGGGCTCGGCGCAGTACCGCACCAGGCCGCGCGCGTCAGTCAGGGTCTCCAGCTCCTCCCACGTGAGTCGCGCGAGGGGCAAACGAAACACGCCCCCGCGCGCCGCGCGAAGCGCCTGCGAAGGAACGAAAAGGCGACGCGAGTAAAAAGGGGGCGTATTTTCGGGACGGAGCGTGAGCGACGCGGGAAGGGCGTCGACGCGTCTCTCGCGGCGCGTCATCCGCCGCGCGCGAATGTTCTCCCCTGCCTTCTCGTCAGGCGGCGCGATCGCGGCGGGCGCGCTCAGCGCGTGTGGGGAGTGGGTCTGGCACGGGAGCGAATCGCGAGGACCTCGCGGCTACCGGCCGCGAACGGCCAGCCGGAAGGCGTGACAATGTCCGTGCGTCGAGAGGAGGAGGAGCAAGCAAAAAGACGCCGCGGCGCGTTTCGGGCGCCGTCCGCGAGAGCGTTCGTCGCTTTCGGTGACTCGAGACACGCGCGCGTGACGTCACGTTACCTTATCGTTGAACGGGTCGCACGTTCCCGGCAGCAGAGCGACGGCATCCCACCCGAGCGCGAGCGCCGTGCGCGTCAACGTGCCGAGGTTCCCCGGATCCTGGATGCCGTCAAGCGCGAGGACGCGAGTCGCCGTGGACGCGACAGACCCGAGGGCCTCGATACCGTCAAGCGGGGGTGTCGCGATCTCGGCGACGACGTCCACCCGGTCCACGGAACGCAGCCCCGCGGCTTTCTTGAGCACGTGTTCGGGCGCACGCGCGACCCGTCTCGCGCGCATCCCGCGCGGGGTCTCGGCGTCCTCGCCCAGGAAGACCACCCTCGCGTCCTCGACCCCGCCGCTGGCGTATATCTCCTCCAGCAGACCCGCGCCCGCGACCACCACCGACCCGCTCGCGTCCCTGTGCGCCTTACTCTTGATGAGCTTGGAGAAGTGTTTCACCGTGGCGTTGTCGGTGCTGGTCACGCGCTCCTCGTCGCCCGGGTATCGCGCGTGGATTCCCCTCCGGCGCGCACCGCCGCCGCCGCCTCGGGCCGCTCCGCCGACGCCAACACGCCTCGTGACGCCGGCGAACGAAGACGTGCTGGCGGTAGTGGATGACACCACGCGCATGGCGCCGCGCCACGCCATCGCGCCGTGGGACATGGTCTCCGTGCGTCGTCGAGTCTGCCGCCGGCGCGGGGTTGGTCGTAGGCGAAGAAGTCGGGGCAGAGCGAAGCGGAAAGTCGGTAATGGCTCGTGTGAAGGCGAGAAGTTTTGGTCGTCGTTTCGCGAAGCCACGGCGCGCGGCGGTGCCTCGAAGGGCACATCGATACATCGAGGGTGGTTCGCCGAGGCGACGCGCGCGGTCGTATCACCGCCGCCGAGCGGTCGAGGTGCGGGAGCGCATCGAGCGTCAGCGGTCGAGGCGGCGCGAGCGTCGCCGCGCGGAGCGCGTGGCTATTGAAAAACATTCCGCGTCGTCACCGCCACCGCAACCCCGGTTTCTTGTCGGGCGCCGCCTCCTCCGCCTTCCCCCAGTCCTCTATGGGCCACCCGCGCGCCTCGGCGTGTTTCCTGAGGCGGGGGTCCGGGTTGATCACCACTGGGTGCCCCACCTTCTCCAGCAGCAGCACGTCCGACATCGAGTCCGAGTAGAAGTAGCAGTCCTTCAAGTCCACGCCGTTCGCGTCCGCCCATTTTTTGGTCACGCGATACTTCCCGTCGCCGTACGCGATCTCGGCGATGCCGCCCGTCAAAACGCCGCGCGCGTCCTCCTCCATCACCGAGGAGATGATGTTTTCGTCGTCCGTCTCCAGGCCGAAGAGCCGCGCGGCGTACCGCGCCGCGTACTGCCATGAACTCGTGCATATGATGATCCGCACGTCGTTCTCCCGGTGCCGCGCCATGCTCGGCCCGCAACCGGGCCGCATGCGATGCGCGAGGGCGGCGTCGAAAACCGCCTCAACTTCCTCCTGCAGCGCCCGCGCAGACGTGCCGGCATATGCCATCGCGGCCTCGGCGCCGGCAGCCTCGGCGCCCTGCCCCTGCCCCATGGCGTATCGCGCGAACCAGTAGATGGCGGTGAAGATCAGCTTCGGGGTGACGCGCCCAGCCTTGACCTCCTTCGCGATCCAGTGCTTGTTGCTGTTGGTGTCGATGATGGTGTGGTCCAGGTCGTAAAACGCGACAACCTTCGAGCGCACCACCGCGTCCTCGACGCCGTCCAGGTCGTCCAGGTCGTCCTGGTCGTCCACGACGGTCGGGCGCTCGGCGCGCGCGTGGCCGACCGCCAGTAGCGCCGTGGCGGTCGCGCCGCCAGCGGCGAGCGCCGTGCGGGAAAGCGCGCGGCGGGGCGCGCGGGCCGGACGACGCGCGGAGGCGTCGCCAGAGGCTCGCGATGAGGCACTCGACGAGGCCCGAGCGCGTGACGCGCGCGACGACGCGCGCGAGCTCCCGCCGAGGGGGGAACCCGCGCTGCCGAAGCGAGGGAAGGAAAAGGCCATGACGCGCGAGGGCGGACCTCGGATCGCGCGCGGGATAAACTGCCGGCGAGACGGCGGACGTCGGCGCGCTGGTATCAGGAAAGGGATGAAAAAAACGTCGTGCGCATCCGCGGAAAATCAAAGCCTCGTCATCATACAACAGTGCAGATCCATGGAGAATCGGGCGCGCGCTCGGGCGCGATGCCGTCCGCGTGCGCCTCGGACCTGCGCCGTCTGTTCGAGACGCAGCGCCGGTACGTCTCCCACTTCTTCGACGAGGTGGCCTATGGCTCATTGCGGGACTTTTGCCAGGAGGTGGCGGACTGCGACGGCACCGTCTACTTCTCCGGCGTTGGCAAATCGGGCTTCGTCGCGCAGAAAGTGAGCGCCACCATGGTGAGCACCGGCGCCAAGTCCGCGTGGCTCGACCCGACGGACGCGCTGCGCGGCGACGTTGACGTCCTGCGCGAGAACGACATGCTCGTGCTCTTCTCAAAGTCGGGCTCGTCGGATGAGCTCCGGAGGCTCGTGCCCCTCGCGCGCGCGAAAGGCGCGCGCGTCGTCGGCGTAACCTCCGACGCCTGCTCCGCGCTCGCGGAGACTTCGGACGCGCGCGTGGTGCTTCCCCTCGAGCGCGAGCTGTGCCCGTTCGACCTCGCGCCAGTCACGTCCTGCGCGATTCAGATGCTGTTCGGGGACACGTGCGCGGTCGCCGCGATGCGCTCCAGAGCGCGCGTCCACGAGCGGGACGAGCGAAAGCGCCCCGCGGGCGCGGACGACGCGACGCGCGCGCTCGGCGTCGAGGACGTCATGCACGCCGTCGCGCGCGTCTCGGCGTCGCGAGACGGGTCGGAAAAAAAAGAGCTTTCTCGTCTCGCGCGCGCCGCGCCGACGTGCGGCCCGGACGAGCTTCTGGTGGACGTCTTGGTGCGCCTGTCGAGCGGAGGCTACGGGTGCGTGCTCGTGGTGGAACCGGCCACGAACGCGCTGGTCGGCACGTTCACGGACGGCGATCTGCGGCGGCGGCTGGGCGCCGAGAAGACGGCGTGTACGCGCCGTCGCATGGCGGAGCTGTGCACGAAACGGTGCCGAACGACGACGCCGCGCGCCGCCGCCGCCGACGCAATGCGCGCCATGGCGCCCGAGCGCGGCGCGAAGGTGTCGTTCCTGCCCGTCGTGCAGGACGAAGCGAGCAGAACGCTCGTCGGGATCGTCACGCTCAACGCGCTCGTCAAGTCGGGGTTGTGAGTCACGGTTGTGAGTATTATGAACGTCTTCTTCGTCAACCGGTACTGGCCCGTTTCGCGGCTCTCGCGCTTAGTCGAAGGTGTGTAAATACTTCGGGACGCTTCCCGTGCCCCGTCTCGTTCGGGAGTCGGGCTCTTCGGCATTTGGCTCGCTCGCTCCAGACTGCCCGATCCGTCTGAAACACCGACGCGACTTGCGCCGTATTTGGCACTTGCGCTGCGCCCGGCGCACACCGCGGGTGACCGGCGGGATGACGACCGGTCCGCGCCTGTCGCGCGCCCGGAGCGTTCGGGGCGGCGTCGGGGGTGCGCTCAAGATGACCGAGCAGGAGCGCGCGGCTCGCCTCTCTGAGGTGCGTCCCGTGCGATCGGCCGACAGCGCATGTCCGGTGGAATCCCAGGGAAATCGCGCATAATCGCGCCCCTGCCAGCGAGCACAGCGCGTCCGAGACGCGAACATACCGCGACGTTTCCTTCATCCGGCCTTCTGGCATCGCACGCGACGTCGCGTTTGCCTCCACGGCGCGATGGCCCCTTCGGCGACGGTTCCCGATGCCCGAACCTTCCGCTGACCCTCACGCCTCCTCCGTTCTTTTCCCCGTCCAGGTGGGCTCTTCGATGAGGCAATTCTACAACGACAACGCGGACCTGGAGGGCACGTTGAACGTGAGCTTCAGCGAGGATGTCCAGAACGCGCCTCTCGAGACCGCACGCGTGAGGTTGGCGAACGCCACTGAGTCTGACGCGGACCGACGCACGACCGCGGTGATGGCGCACGCGCAGCTCAAGGGCGTGGTGGAGGGCGTGTGCCCTCCCTCCGATGTCGCCGCCGACCTGGAGATGGTGGACCCGCTGCGCCTCGAGACGCTGGGCGTCGCCCCCGCGGACGCCGTACGCCTGTACCGCGCGCTGTACAAGTACGCGCGCGTCTCCGTTGAGTCGCTCGGCGCCGCGCGCGAGGCGCTCCGCGAGATGGGCGGGGGACGTGACGACTCGGACGCCAGGAGGGAACTGCTCGGGCACCTCTGGCGCCTCTACGCCGCGGCGTGGGAGGGCGCCGCCGGCGAGTCCTTCCCCTCGCGCGTCGTCGAGGCCAAGCAGCTGGCGCCGTCGCTCCAGGACGCGCAGGAAGCCGTGGAGACCCTCGCGGCGGACCTCGAAGAGCACAAACGATCGCTCGCGCGCGTCGAGGAGGAAGCCGCGCAGGCGCAGGTGGAGGCGGAGGCGCTCCGCCCGGCGGTGCGCCGGGCGGAGGAGGCGTCGCGGCGCGCCGCCGAGGCGGAGGCGTCATTCGCGGACGCGGCCGCGCGGGGGGACGCGCTGGCGCTCGAGCTGGACTCGACGAAGCAGGCGCTCGCCGCGGTCCACGACGAGCTCGCCGCGGCGAAGGCGGCGGGGGGGGATACCGCCGCGAAGCTTCAGGCGGAGGCGGCGGCGGCGGCGGAGCGATTCGCCGCCGAGCTCGCCGCCGCCGAGGCGAAGGCGAAGGCGGACCTCGCGGGCCCAACGAAGGCGCTCGAGGATGCCATCATCGAGCGCGACGCCGCGCTCGCCGGCGAGCGCGACGCCAAGAAGGTGACCGCAGTCCTCAAGGCGGACGTCGCGTTCCTGCGCGAGAAGCGCGGAGGGGCGATGGACGAGCTGGAGGTCGCGCTTCTCCGCGCGCGCGAAGCCGAGGACCGACAGAGCGTCGCCGTGCGCGCGGCGAAGGAGGCCAAGGCTGCGGCCGCAGCCTCCGAAGCGCGCGCGGTGGTGGCGGAGGGAGACGCCGCGGGTCTGCGCGAGGTTGTCGCCGCGTTGCGGAAGGACGTCGGCGAGAAACGGGAGGAGCTCGAGTCGCTTCGCGCCAAACTCGACGCGCTCGAGTCGGAGGATGTCCGGCACCAACTCAAGCTGGCGCGCGGCAGGTACGCCGACGCGGAGAACGAGCTGGGCGAGGCTCGGACGCAACGCCGCGAGGCGGTGGAGCGGAGCAAGCAGCTGGGGCTTGACATGGAGGCGGCGGACAAGGAGCGCCGGGCGGCGCTGCGCGCGCAGAAGAAGGCGGAGACGCAGATGCTCGAGCTCCAGCAGGAGGTTGCGAAGCTCAACGGCGAGAAGGAGGCGCTGGAAACGGAGCTGGAGGCGACCAAGGCGACGGTAGCGTCGCTCGAGCTGCGCGTCGCGGAGCTCGAGGAGGCAATCGCGGCGGCGGAAAAAGAGGTCAAGCGGCTCACCGGCGCGCTCGAGAAGGAGACGGCGCTCAAGGAGCTCGCCGAGGCGAAGACCCGGTCGCTCCGCGAGCGAGTCCTCGAGATGACGGCAACCCTGGAGGCCAAATCGGCGCCCGCCGCGGCGAGCCTGGAGCGACTGTCCGCGGCGGCCGAGACCGGGCTGGACGCCGTGGACGAGAAGTTCGCGTCTTTGGAGGCGGAGATTGCGTCCTTCTGCGAGGAGAAGGGCGCGCTACTCGGCAGCACGGAGAAGGCCCTGGACGAGTGGACCCGCGAGATTGCGCGCGTGTCGCAGGCGGCGATGGACAAGGCGAACGGCGCGGTGGCCATGCTGGTGAGCACCATCAAGACCTTGAAGGAGACGGAGGCGCAGCTGTCGGCGGCGGAGGAGGAGCTGGACATCGCCAAGACGGATCTGGGGAAGACGACGTCGGAGCTTCAGGCGACGACGCAGGAGCTGCTGAAGACCAAGGCGAACCTCGAGGAGAGCCGCGAGCGCACGCTCGCGCTGGAGACGTCTACCGCGGAGATGTCGTCCCGCCTCGAGGCGACGCTGGCGACGCTGGCGACGACGACGCGCGACCGGGACTCCGAGCGGTCGGGGCGGCTGCAGGCCAACCTGGCGAAGGCTGCGTTCCGCATGCTCAAGAACAAGTTCCACGCGGACGCGGAGAACGCCGCGGACGCGCTCGTGGACGCCGAGGAGGCGCTGGAGGCGGCGAAGACGTCTCGCGCCGTGGCGCACGTCAACGCCGCGCAGGCGAAGATTCGGCTGGCGCTGCTGCGCAACGGGAAGCTCGCCGGGAAGCCGCCGCTCGCGGCGACGTCGCCGGAGGGCGGAGCGCCGCCTCCGTTCGTCTCGGACGCGAAGATCATGGAGGGCACGCCCGAGGACCTCGTACCGTACCAGACGATGCTCGCGAAGGAGTACCACGCCGCGTCCGTGGCGCTCAAGACGGGGCCTCCCGCCGCGGAGTGACCGGGCGCGCGCGCGCCGCCGAGCGGACGCGAGGGCGCGTCGTGTAGTATCGCCGCAACTTTACTCTGAAACTGGTCATGGTTGTAAGTAATACCGCCGTATGTATTCGCGAGACGGAGAAAAAAATGCGCGCGCTCCCGTTTTTCGCGTCTCAGCCGCGCGCTCCGCGACGCGCGGACGCTCACCTCTATTCGGGGCACGCGCCGCACGTCGCCGGTCCCGCGTCGAGGCCGCACGCGCCGCACGCGCACGCGCCGCCCGCGCGCGGCGGTCGTCGCACGGCCTCGCGCGCGAGGGACTCCATCTCGCGCTCGGCGTTTTCCGCGGCGCGTCTGGCGGCGGCGCGCCCGGCGGCGACGCGCGGATCCGCCTCGGCGGCATCGCTTTTTTGGCCGCCGCCGAGCGCGCTGCCGCTGCTGGCGCGCGTCGCCGCCATGGCCTCGTCCTCGCTCCAGGTCTCCTCGTCGTCGGAGCCACTCCGCGCGTCCGCGCCGCCGAGCGTGCGCGCGGTGGAGTTCCCGGACTGCTTCCAGTCGAACGCCGCGCACTCGCGCGTGAGCTGCGAGCAAAAGTTTTTGAAGTTGGCGTCGTGCGCGCTCCAGACGTTGTGCGTGAGCTCGTGCACGAGCGTCTCGCGCACGCGCTGGTACCGCCGGAAGCCCCGCAAGTCGTCCGTGCGCAGACGCAGGTGGATCTCCTGACCCGCGTTCACGTTGTACCCGAGCACGCACGACTCGCTCACGCCGACCTTGCCCTCCGGGGGCATCTCCGCCAGCAGCGGCACGCGCCACTTGTGCTTGCGCATGATGCCGAGGATGCCGGGGTCGCGCGCCAGCCGGTGCAGCATGCGGAGCGCGGCGGAGGCTGGCGGGCGGATCACGGCGGGCACGGGCAGCGCGCGGTACTCCGTGAATGTGTACGGGTGCTCGGAAGTGGAAGGCGGCCCCGGGTCGTTCGTCCTCGGGCGTCCTCCGGGACCGCTAGCGGCGGTCGCGGACCGGCCCACGTGTCCTTTTCGCCGCCGGCGCTCGCGCAGCGCCTCCTCCTCGAATCCTCGGACGCGGTGGTCCACTCCCGCCGCGGCGTCCAGCGCGGCGATGGCAGCCGCGGGGGTCCCCATGAGCATGAGTGGCTTGGCGCTTTCGCACAAGCCCTCGATATCCGTGACGAGGAGAGACGCGTCCTCCTCTCTGCCGGGAACGAGCGTCCCCGCGCGCACTTTGCTCGCCCGTTTCAGTCCCAGAAGCTTTTGCGTCGACACCGAAGCACCCGTGGCTCGCTCGAGGACCGCTCCGAGGTCGCGCACGGAGGCATCGCTCGGCAAGTCCACCGCGTACGGCTTCCCGCGGTACGAGACGCGCACGGTCACCGCCGGCATCTCGCGCGCGCGCGTCGCACACTGAGATCCGCGGACAAGAGCTTCGATAGCGTTATCAATTTTCCAGACTCGCGTGACGATTTCGGGACCATTTCTCGTGGTCGACGACGACCTCCCCGAACGGGGTGCCCACCTCGTCACTCCAGCGAGGGCGCGGCTGTGCGGCAGCATGTCATCCCCGGCGGGGTGGACGACGCGCGTCCCGGGAGCGTTGCGCGTCGCGGCACCCGCGTCGACTTCGGCGCCCGCGCGCGATGCGGTCGCGCCCGCGCGTACCCGACGAGTCGCGAAGCCTTTCGGGTCTCGTCCGCGCCGACGATGCGCCTTTGCGCGTGCCGCCTCTCCGGGAGCAGACGCGCGCGGGGACTCGGACGAGAGCTCCTTCGTGTCCCTCCCCGACCTCACGCGCCCTGGCCTGACCCCGTGGGATGTTCTCGGCGTTGCCGCGGCGCGGGACCCCGGATTCGAGCCCACCGCGGGGGAAGCGCGCGCGGCGTTCCGGCGCCAGATCCTGCGTTACCACCCCGACGTGTACCGCGGCGCCGGCGACGCCGCGGCGCAGACCCGAATGCTCGTCGCCGCGCTGCGGGCGGTGCTCGATGAAGAAACCGACGCGGAGGCGTACGCCGCGCGTGAAGTCGCGAGGCGCACGCGCAGAGCCGCGAAGGGCGACGACGACGCGTCAGAAGACGCGTTCGCGTTCCCCGAGACAGCCGCGGACGCCGCGTTCGTGAATCCGTTCACGTGCCGAGGCGTCGCTAAGTGTCCGTCGTATTGCAATTGCGCGCTCACCGCGCCTTTCGCGTTCGAGGCGCGCGACGACGGAGCCCGTTCCGTCGGGAGCCCCTTCGGCGTCGTCGCGCGTTTCAAGCCGGGCGCACCGACCTACGCCGAGCTCGAAGCGGCTTCGTCGGATGCAAACTTGAGCCAGGGTGCGCGCGACGATGCCGAGTCGATGGCGTACAGACTGAACTGCGCGGTGCAGCAGTGTCCTGCGCCCGGCGCCATCGCGTGGGTCACGCCGAAACAGAGCGCGTTTTTGGAACGCGCCGTCGGCGACTTTCTCGCGAAAGCGGGCGCCGCGGATGCCGACGAGACCGCCTCTTACATCGCCGCGTTGCTCGCGAAAGCGGACTTCGAGAATGAGCGGTTCGCGGCGCCGGCGCGGCGCGCGCCGAAGCGGTCGGGGAAGTGGGTGGACTGGTACTGATCGACGCGATGGTAGCTACCGATACGTAGACGCGATGAATAGTTTTTTGGTTTCGCTGTTTTGCGACTCGTCTCTGGTCTCGTCCGGCGCGGAGCGCGGGACCCGTTTATGTGAGCGTCTTGGGGCGCAGACAGGGTGCGAGAAGCACAGCAAACCTACTTCTCGGTGGTGCTCCGCTCGTGCGGCAGAGCGCGCGGCGTCGCGGGGCGCATCGGCGCGATGGGATCCGAGGAGAAGAAGGCCAAGAAGGAGAAGCGCGAGGGGCGATCTTCCGAGGACGCCGCCGCGCGCGAGGCGCGCAAGGCGGCGAAACGCGCCAAGAAGGAGGGCGGCGGCGGCGAGGGCGTGGGCGGCGGTGCCGATGGCGCGGTCGCGCGCGTTCGCGTGAGCCCGGTGCCTCCCAACTCGGACGCCGCCGCGATCGCGGCGTTCCTCGGCGTGGACGCGTCCAAGGTGGTGTTGCTCTCCGGCGAAGCCACCGCGATCATGTCCGACGCCGACGCGGCGGCGAACGCGGCGTCGACGCTCGACGAGACCAAGTTCAAGGGGCGGTTCGTGCGCGTCGTCCGAGACGATTTCAGGCCCGACGCCCTCGCCGCCGCGGACGCGAACGACACCGGCGATGACGAGGTCCGCGAACGCGCGGATCGCGCGAAGCCGCCGCCGCAGAGATCCGGCGACGCCCGAGAGGCGCGCGGGGACGTCGTTGAGGTGGAGTGTGCCGGCCAGACCGGCCGCATCATCGGGAAGGGCGGCTCGAAGATTCGCGAGATCGAGGAGCTCACCGGGTGCGTGTTGCGCGTGCGCCAGGAGGAGGGCGTCTGCGAAGTCAGCGGGCGAGACGTCAACGCCGCCGTGCAGGAAATCAAAAACATCGTTCAGGAGGGCCGGGAGCGCGACGGGGGGGGTCAAGCGGGCGGAGGCGCCTTTGCTGGGCACACGGCCCGCGAGCCGGGGCCGGCCCCGCCGCGCGCGGGCGCCCCGGCGGCGGCGTTTCCTCTCGGCGTGCCCCCTCCCGGCAGCGCGTCGCGCCACGACACGGGCGCAAACGACTGGACGTGCGCGTGCGGCTCCGTGAACTTCGCGAGGCGAAGCGCGTGCTTCAGGTGCCACGAGCCGAGGCGTCCCGCCGGCGGCCTCACCCCGGCGCTCGCGACCACTCCGGGGGGTCTCGCGCCCGAGGGCGCGAAGCCCGCCGCGGCGGCGGCGCGCGCGCCCGCGCAAGGCCACGACGGCGACGGGTACGAGGTGTTCGTCAAGTACCTCCCTCACGAAACCTCCGAAGCCGAGGTGGGCGCGTTCTTCGCGGAGAACTTCGGTCCGCTCAAGGGCGACGTGCGCTTGATCCGCGACCAGGCCGGGCGGTGTAAAGGGGCTGGTTTCGTGACGTTCGCGTCCGAAGCGTCGCGCGCCGAGTGTCTGCGCCGGGACGGCGCGCGTTTCGGCGGGCGCCACATCAGCGTGAGCGTCGCCAAGACGGGAACCTTCGGCGTGCGCGCGACGGAGCAAAAAGCGGGCACGCACACGCCGGCTATGCTGCGCGAGACCCTGGATGCGCTCGTGCGCGCCGACCCGCGAGGCGTGTACGTGGACGGCACGTTCGGACGCGGAGGGCACTCGCGAGGCATTCTCGCCGCGCTCGCGGCCGAGGGGAGGCTGCACGCCTTCGACATGGACCCAGAGGTGAGGACCCCTGGTTTTTTTTTTCGCCCGGTTTTTTTTTCGGTTTCGGTCTTCTCCCCGCGCGCGCGAAACCATCCTCCGCAGACACGACGCGATGAGAATACCACCGAGCCTAGAAAACTCTTTCGGACGGTCAACACCCGCTTGGCGACGAAAATATCACCCATAGAAATCGAGCGTCCGGCGGAGGATGGCGAGCGCGCGCGAGGCGAGACGACGACCCGGCGCGCGCGAAACCCGAAAACCCAAGCGAAACCCGAAAGCCGGCGCGCGCTGACTCCCTCCGCGCTCTCCGTTTTTCCGCGACGCGCGCATCGCCACAGGCCATCGCCGAGGGCAAGAAACTCGAGTCTCAGGACGCGCGTTTCACGATCCACCACGCGCCGTTCGGGTGCATGGACAAAGTGCTGGCGCCGCTGGGCGTCCGCCCGTCGGGCGTGTTCCTGGACCTCGGCATCTCGTCGCCGCAGTTCGACGACCAGGGCCGCGGGTTCCGCCCGGAGCAGGACGGGCCGCTCGACTTGCGGTTCGACCTCACGAAGGGCGTGCCCGCGTTTGAATTTCTGAAAACCGTCGACCGCGACGAGCTGATGCGCATCATCGGCGAGTACGGCGAGACCGCCGACCCGATCGCGGCGCGGCGAGTGGCGGACGCGGTGGCGGTGGCTCGCGAGAGCGGAACGTTGCCGAGCACGACGAAAGCCTTCGCGGCGCTCGTGGCGGCGGCCAAGGGCAAGGAGTACCAGGCCATGCACCCCGCGAAGCTCACGTTCCAGGCGCTCAGGATCCACCTGAACCAGGAGTTCGACGAGATGCGGCGGGGCATGCGCGCCGCGATGGAGACGATGCGCGACGGAGGCGCGCTCGGAGTGCTCACCGTACGTCTTCGGGGTTTTTTCGAGTCGGTCGCGCTTCCGGTTTTTTCCATTCTCCGGCGCGAGTGATGCTACACCATGTCGTGAACCCCGCGAACACACATTCGCGGGCGAACAGTGATCCACCAAACACATGATAGGAAGAGACTGACGCGCCGGTCGGACCGCGAAGCGAAGAGGTTTTTCGTCGCGTCTCGTGCTCGAGTCTCCGCGCGCGCCCGCGGTTCGACGAGCGAATGCTCACGCGCGAAAACGCTTCCTTCCCTTCTCCCCTTTTGTCATTCCCGCGACAGTGGAAGCACAGCGAGTGCGCTATCCTGATGGACTTCTACCGCCACTTCGAGAAGTCGCGGCCGGACGCGCCCCTGGCGCGTTGGTTCGAGGCACACCACCCCTCCGCGTTCGCGGCCGCGCTCGAGGCGAGCGCTGGAAACGGCGCGTGGGCAGCGGAGGCGGACGACGCGCTCCGCCCGAGCGAACGCGAGATGCGCGAAAACTCGCGATCGCGAAGCGCCATCCTTCACGTCCTGCGCCGCCGCGACGCGGCGGCGAAGACCGCGGACCTGGAGCGCGCCGCGTACGCGGCGCGCGGGTGGAGCGCACCGCCGCGCGTACCGGACCCGCCGGCGACGACGTTCGAGTACGAAGCGGTCGGCGCGCGCGACGCGGGTCCCTCCGCCGACGCGGAGGGAGGACAGAAGAGCGCGTCTCCTCCGGAGAAGAAGGCGAAGAAGGCGAAGAAGGAGAAGAAGCGCGGGAGCAAGTGGGCCGAGGCGTAGCGAACGCTTTCGTAGCTCTATCTATACGGTATTAACACGCGCAAAGGCACGCACTTCCTCATTTCTTTCTCGCGCGCGGCACGGCCATCATCAGTGCATCAGTGGTCCATCTCCCCCACGATGCGTCTCTGCGAGCCGGTGAGTCGCACCGTGCTGGCGGTTCGCGAGCCCCCCGCGGCGTCGCTCGGCAGCGGCTGCTGCACGCGCCGCTTGGTGGTGATGTTGAAGAAGGGATCCTCCAAGGACGTCTCCTCCGAGTCGAACGGGGTCTGCTCCACGCGCGGGGGAGACAGCGGGTCGGGGGGCGGGGTCAAGTGCAGCCCGGAAAAGTTCCCGGTGTGGTGCTGGTTCGCCCAGGGTAAGGACTTATCGTTCGCGCGTTTCGGAAAGTCGTTCACCTCGCCCGGCTCGAGTTTGTTGGCGTCGCGACGCGGCCGCAACTGGCCGACGGCTTCGAACCGCGACGTCGTGTCGCTCTGCTTGCTCCACTCGTACTGCTGCCCGGCGAGTCGCCTCGGTTTCTCCGTGCTCGCGTCGCCGTCCGCGGTGAGCGCCATGCCGTCGAAATTCTTCTCGAGGTGCGCGGAGGTGGCGGCGGCGGGCCGCCTCGCCGGCGAAAACGCCTCCGGATTTGAGGCGCGCGCCGGCGCGAACCCGTTGAAGTTGTCCTTGTGCATCCGGCGAAACTTCTCCTGCATCTCCGAGGGCTTTCGTGCCGCGCCGGGAGGCAAAACCAGCCCCTCGGCGTCCTCCCCTAAGCCGCCGTACCTGTTGGTGATGTGCGACGCGCTGCTGGGCGAAAACTCGTGCGGGGAACCTTTCTTAATGTGCCGCAGTCCGCGCGCGCCAAAGTTGGAGAGCGTCCCGGGACGAATGGGATCCTCCTTCAGACCCCTCGGGTGGCCGAAATCCGCGGGCGCCCGCGTGCGCATCGCGCGCCTCGGACCCTCGTCCCTGGACTCGAAATCGTAGCTCGCGTTGCCGTGCGCGCCGTGAGCGGAGCCTGGAGAGCCGCTGCGCGCGCCGGGCGAGGTCACTGTCGAGTCGCGCGCCGCGGATCCGGGCATCGTGTCCTGATCAGTCAAGAACACCCCCTCGCACACGGTGTTGTGTTGGCGCTCGATGCCGCCGTTGTTTCGGAACGCGTCCCACGCCGCGTAGTGCTTGGTTTTCTTGTGAAACGCCACCGCGTCACTGTCAACGTACACCTCGTAGAACATGTACGTTCTCGGGTCGGGCGCGGCGCTCACGTGGAAGCACATGCCCCCCGGCTCCTTTCGCGATCCGATCGCATCCTGCCGCATCACCTCGAGGAATTCCGATTCGCGCCCCTCTGCCACCACTACCAGCACGCTCACGCAGATGGGGCGGTCCATCGCGCGACGGTGGTCTCGGTTTGTTTCTATGCGTGCGCCCGCGAACGCAAATCTCGGACGCAGAGAGTTGTGGCGCTCGCACACGGATCGCGTCCGCTTTTGGGATGTCAAGTGCGTGTCGGAGAAACTCCCGGTAAAAATTTGGTAAAAATTTTCCGGGGGTACCGATTCGTGCTTCTCGCGGGTACCGTTTTCGAGATCGTCTCTTCACTGTTGGGTGCGAAGGGCGGTGCGAAGCGTCAGCGCCGCGATGAGCGGGACCGCCCCGCCGTCGACACGCCGCGCGTCGGTCAAGGGCCGGATATCGAAGCAACAGCAGAAAAGGAGGTGCGTCCCCTGCCCGCGCGCCTCTCGTCGAAAACGCCGTGCGCTTTTCGCTGCGCCTCGCTCTGGTGCCATCCGAGGAACGATCGGTCGACATCTCGTCGGTGGGAGGGCACGAAGAGCGCGTCTCCCTCCGTCTCTCTCGCGCTTCGCGCGTACCGTCGCGCGAATCACACCGCGCCTCTCGCGAGCGGCGTCTCAGTGCTCCCGCGAGCCGGCTCGTCTCGACGTGTTCCTCGCTTCCCCGACAGGCCGACGTCGCATCATCGCGTCATCCGCTGCTCTCCCTCGGACCGTCATGCTGAACCGACCGACCGATCAACCGATTTTCGCCCATTCCCGTTCCTCGCGCAGGGACGACGCGCGCGCCCGCCAGACCCAGGCACGCCGCGACCTGACGACGCACGCGCGGTCCCTGGCGTTCGGCGGCCTGGCTGACGGCGGCGACGCCGACTCGAACAACCCGCGACCCGGCGGCGATTCGGCGGCGGACGGGAGCGTGCGCCGGGTGGTTTCCGGCCCCGTGGGCTTTGTCGCAGACGAGACGGTTTCGTCGGCGGCGCGCGGCGAGCTCGGCGCGGCGGCGGACGCCGCCGACCCGGACGCCGAAACGCTCGACTCGGACGCGCGCTTTTATGACGGCGCCGCCATGGATGCCGACGATCCCGCGCCCGAACCTTCGGGTACGCACGCGCCCGAAGGCTCGAAGCCTCCGCAGTCCCGCGCGCGCCGGCGATCGAGCAGCGCGCCCGGCGAGTGGTCGCGCGCCGACCACGCCGGGGCCCTCCCGCGGCGCGGGCTCCGTCCCTCCCGGAGTTTCGGGGACACGCAGTTCATGCGCCCCGAGTGGCTGGTGGACATCCCGAACGACCTCGCGCACAAGTGGTGCGTGCTCCCGCGGCCCGAGGGCCGGCGCTCGCTGGTGGTGGCGTCCCGGGGGCGCACAGCGGCGCGCGCCAAAACCGGCGGCGTCTCGCGCCGCTTCGCGTCGGCGCTTCCGGGGGGATCGCGGCGCACGCGGCGCGGCGGAGGCGACGGCGACTTTTGCATATTGGACTGCGTGTTCCACGAGCCCGACGCCACCTACTACGTGCTGGACACGCTCGCCTGGAACGGCGTGTCCCTGTACGACTGCGCGGCGGAGATGCGCGCGGCGTGGACGCACGCCAAGCTCGGCCACCCCGAGACGGCGGAGTGCCCGGAGGCGGGTTTCGTGAGCGTCGGCGGCGCCGCCGCGACGACGAACGAGTTTCGGTTTTCGCCGCTGCCCGTGTACGACGCGGACGCGGCCGGGATCAGGAACGCGTACGAAACCACGCCCGTACCGTTCCAGCGGGACGGGCTGCTGTTCCTCGCCAAGGACGGCGCGTACGAGCTCGGCGTCACGCCCCTGGCGGCGCTGTGGAAGGACGCGCGGTGCTCGCGGCACTTCCTGGAGGAAAATCCGGGCAAAGCCGATCCGGAACGGCAGAGGCTGGTGTTGTCGCTGGACGCGGGCACGGGCGACGTCGTGACCGGGGACCCCGCGCCGCTCGCGCTCGCGCGACTCCCCGCGGAGTACGTCGCGCCCGAAGATGGAGGCGCCGCGCCCCCCGGCGGCGGCTTGCGGGACGGCGCGCTCGTCAAGTTCGCGCTCGGCGACGGCGGCTTGGCTTTTTCCGAGGACGGCGGCGTGCTCGGCGCGGACCTCGTGTACGAGGGCCTGGCGAACCAAAAAAGGGGCCACGGCGCGGACGCGATGACCAAAATCCTCTTCCAGTACAACGCGCGCCGCAACCCGATCACGGTCGAGGAGCTGTGCGACGCCGCCGAGGAGCAGACGCGCGCGGGCGACGCGCTCGCAGCGAGCGCGCATCGAGCCAAGCTCTTCGACAGCCTTCCGTGAAATATAGCGCGCGTCAACGGTCGTAATGCCAGAGCAGTAGCAACACCCACCCCCCCCCCCAACACACACACACACACTACACCACCAAACACTCCTCGACCGCGCGCTCGTCGCTCACCGTCTCTTCTTCGATTCCTTCTTCGCCTTTTTCGAAGCGTCGCCATCCGCGGCGCCGCCGTCGCCGCCGTCGCCGCCGTCGCCCGCCGGCGCCTCCGCTTCCTTCTTCTCCTCTTCGTTCGCCTCCCCCTCCTTCTCGTCGTCGCTGTCCTCGTACGCGCGGCCGAACTCGTTGACGCGCTTCTTGTCCACCGGGTAGATCCTGCGCTGGTACAGGTACACGAAGAACACCAGGTCGTCGCGCAGGCACGCGATGCGGTGGATCACGGGCATGGTCACCGCGAACGCGAACACGTCGTCGATGAACGTGTTGAACGTCTTGTACATGAACGCGCGCCAAGGCATGTGCGCGACGGATTTCAGGCGGTAGTTGACGTACAGCTGGGGGGTCATGGCGATGAACCCGAACATGTACACGCCGTTGGCGAGCGTCCGCAAGACCCAGGACCGCCACGACCTCTGCGGGTGGTACACCAACGAGTACCCGCCGTACACCAGCACGACGGGGTACAGGCAGAGGCTCAGGAGACGCATGGCGCGCCGATCGTACGCGTCCGTGTCGATTTGCATCTTGGTCTTTTTCCTGGGCGGCGCCCCAAGCCCAAAGAGCCTGTGGAACACGCCGTCGCGCGCCATGAACTTGGACACCTTCCAGCCCTCGATGGCGACGCTGACGCCCATCTCGGCTAAGATGATCGTGCTCGCCTGGCCGGTGTCCAGCAGGTTGGCGAAGATGATCCCCTGACACACGAACGAGCTCCACTGCGTGCGCACGGACAAGCCTTCCAGGTTGGACTTTTTCTTCCAGAAGCCGACGTCATGCTTGAACGCCAGGAACGCGAACCAGGAGTGCAGCAGCGAGACGGCGAACGTCGCCGCCATCCACCGCCAATCGTGTCCGGTGAAGAGCTCCTTGACGTCGTCCAGGTCGCTCTCGGTCATCCCGAACGACTCGGACATCATCCGCAGCGAGCTCTGCATCTGGTGCGTCAGGCGGAACAGGCCCACGTGCATGGGCTGGATTTTCAGCGCGATCGTCGGGTCGTCGCGACTCGCGTCCGCGCTCAGCTCGACGTACTCGCGCCGCGGCGTCGTGACGTCGTCGGGCATCACCAGCGGCGCGTACGCCATCTTGTGGCCTCGCTTCGCGAGCGACTCGGGCGCGCGCACGATGCGCAACGGCAGGTCGGAGGGCATGCCCTTCCGGCGGTCGAACGCGGGAGGCTTCGAGACGACGAACAACGTCAATCGCGGGCGCAGGTGCGTCACCGGCTGTTTCTTCGACGTTTCCTGATGAGTCGTTTCTTCGGCGCGAACCGAGTCGGAGTCGGCGTTCTCGTCCGTCGTCGACGCATCACGCGACGCCGCGATGTCATCCCGGGTCACCTCGGCGACGCACGCGTTCGTCTCCTCGTCGTTCGCGCGCGTCTCCGCCGGGTCCGTCGGGGCGACGCACGTCTTCGTCGTCCCGTCCGCGGGCTCCTCGGCGGTCTCCGCGACGGAGTCGTCACCGTCCCCGTCACCGTCCCCGGCACCGTCCCCGAGCGCGCCCTTCGCGGTCGTGCCTCCGTCCCGCGAGAGCAGCATGGCGTAGTCGGCGCCGCTTCGCGGGAGCTTCTTCGTGAACGCCGTCGAGACGCGCGCGATCGGCGGCGCGTTCGGTCGCCATCCCGCGTTTCGCGCCTCGTACAGCGCGCCCGCCGCCGACTTGGGGGCCGGGTAGTACAGCGCGACGTGCACGTAGAGCGTGCCGTTGTTCCTGGTGCCGAACCGTCGCACCGGAACGGTGACGTT
>MDSV01008847.1_pt1 | contig 19981 bp, 19 predicted proteins | sample 810851 | NCBI WGS metagenome assembly MDSV01 (sample SAMN05326640, study PRJNA326480) | marine metagenome | isolation source: seawater | place: Atlantic Ocean: North East | collected 2012 | reverse complement strand
TATTTACTTTATTTTGATTAATCCGTTTATCAAACATTTCGTTTTCACTTTCCCAGAAATCTTGTTCTTAGTGTTTGGCTTGTCACTCGTATTGGGCCGTTATAATGGCTATAAATTGTCTGAATATAAGCGTTTTTGGGCTTTAAAGCGGGCGATTGAAAAGCAACAAAAAGGTTAGTAATAAACCATGTTTGGATTTAAAGAAGCAGGCATTGTTGGCATTAATAAACGAAACCTTGATTTTGTTTTGGCGCATAATCGCCGTAAATTTTATCCTAACGCAGACAGCAAGTTAAAAACTAAAGAGATCGCTTTGAGTCTTGGTCTTAATGTGCCCGATCTTTTTGCCAATATTCGCTATCAATATGAAGTGAAGCAGTTTGAGGATATAGTTCAGCCTTATGATAAATTTGTCGTTAAGCCTGATCGTGGCTCTGGTGGTGATGGTATCTTGGTCATTATCGAGAAAGTAATGGCAGGGTATAAAAAGGCTTCAGGTAACATCATGTCACGGCAAGAAACCCGCTACCATCTTCAAAACATGCTTTCTGGTATGTATTCACTTGGCGGCCATGATGACACAATTGTCATTGAGCGTATGGTGGAGTTTGACCCAATCTTTGATGAGATTGCGTATCAAGGTGTTCCAGATATTCGTCTTATCGTGTTGGAGGGTAAAGTATTGATGGGTATGCTACGTCTGCCCTCTAAAGCCTCTGATGGTAAGGCTAATCTACATACTGGTGGGGTCGGGGTCGGCATTGATATGGATACAGGCATCACCACAACAGCCATTCAACGTAATCGTTACATAGACGTACATCCAGAAACCAATAAACCCCTGACAGGGCGCCAAATTCCCTATTGGAAAGATATGCTTGATATGGCAACCAAGATGCAAAAAGCGTCTGGCTTGGGGTATATTGGCGTCGATATCGTGCTTGATAAAAATAAAGGCCCAATGATCCTAGAGATTAACGCTCGCCCAGGTATCTCAATCCAGATCGCTAATCAATGTGGCTTGCTTTCAAGAGTATAATTATCTATCCGCGTAAGGGTTTTTAGATTTACGTAGCAGGATACGGATAGGTGTACCTGGCAGATCAAAATCTTCACGTATTTTATTCGTCATATAGCGCACATAACTATCTGGCAGGTCTTTTGGACTTGAAAGCCACATCGCAAAGGTCGGTGGACGTGTATTTATCTGAGTCATGTAGCGCAATTTATTTGGTTTACCACGGTATAGAGGTGGCGGGTGATGGCTGACTACGGCATCCAGCCATCTGTTTACTTTACCTGTTGAGGTACGGCGATTCCAATAATCATAAGCTTCTAATACACGATCCATCAATTTATCAAGATTACGGGCATTTTGTGCTGAAATCATCTGTATCGGCAGGTCTTTTATCTGACCCAAAGATAGCTCAATGCGATCTTTGATTTGATCCATGGTTTCAGCCCGTGTGTCCATAGCGTCCCATTTATTAATTGCTAAAACAAGCGCACGGCCTTCCTCAATAGCATGGGCGGCAATTTGTATATCTTGTTTATCAAGGCCTAATGTCCCGTCAATAACCAATACAACAATTTGTGCCAAGCGAATGGCTCGATATGAATCGGCTGTCGACATTTTCTCAATAGGATCAACGACTTTACTTTTACGGCGCAAGCCTGCGGTATCGACAAGTTTGAATGCTGTGTCTTGATAGACCCAATCAATGGCAATGGCGTCCCGTGTGACGCCCGCCTCTGGGCCAGTCATCACCCGTTTCTCATTTAAAAGTGCGTTAACCAGTGTTGATTTACCGACATTGGGACGACCAACGATAGCCAGTTTAATAGGTTTTTTCTTTTCTTCTTCTGAAATTTCAGGAATGATAACCTCTTCTTGGCCCTCTAGGGCATCTAAGCGATCAAAATCTTCATCGGTTTTTTCTTCCTCTTCAACGTCATAGTCGCTGGCACTTTCTTCAGGAATGCAAGAGACGATATAGCCACTTAATTCGCCGATGCCTAAGCCATGCTCAGCAGAAACAGGTAAAGGCTCACCAAAACCGAGTGAGTAACTATCGGCAATACCGAAATCTCCTTTGGAGCTTTCACATTTATTGACAACGAGGATTTTATCTTTCTTGATCTTTCTTAATTCTTTGGCAAAGGCCGCATCTAAAGGCGTTACGCCTTCACGGCCATCCATGACGAAGACTAAAAGATCGGCGATCTCAATGGCTTTTTCTGTTTGTTGGCGCATACGGCCAAACATTGATTGGTCGTGTTCATTCTCCATACCAGCCGTATCAATCATCGTTACAGCTTTACCTTGAATGACAATATCAGCTTCACGGAAATCACGTGTAACTCCAGGGCGATCATCAACGATAGCCATTTGCTTGCCAATAATTTTATTAAACAAGGTGGATTTACCGACATTGGGACGGCCAATCAGTGCGACTTTAAAATATTTTTTATTCATAAGCGTATATCGTGCCGTTATCGGCTAATACATATAACATACCGCCTGCCACAATAGGGGCTATTGAGACGCCAGATTTAATTTCCCAATTGCGGATTAATTCGCCATTTTCAGGGTTAATTTCTGCGGCTTCGCCAAGGCTGTTGAATAGAATAAGGCGTCCGCCAGCTAATACAGGGGCTGTCCAGCTCACTGCGCCAATATTATCTTTTTGGTTCTCAAATTCTCGTAAAGGTGTGATCCAAGCATATGTACCGCTATCACGACCTAAGGCGACCATTTTATTGTCGGCGGTGATAACAAAAATAAGATTACCAGCAATCCAAGGGGTTTCAGCTGAGCTTAAATCACGTTGCCAAATACGTTCACCCGTACGCTCATCGATAGCAACCATTTGACCACCATAGCTAACTGCTACAACAAGACCACGGTCTAGGACGGGCAGTGCACGGATGTCACTGATTTTGGATAAATTAGTCACATTGCGTACAGAGGTTAAATTATCAAACCACGCAACAGAACCATTTTCAGGGCGGAGCGCAAATATTTCGCCTGAAGAGTAGGCAGTTAAAACAACGTTGCTGTTGGCTGCAGGACTTGCTCCACCAAGAAGCGCAGATGTTTCTGCTAAGCCTTGATGATCCCACAGGACAGAACCAGTTTTTGTATCCATTGTTAAGAGACGGTTATCTAGCGTGGTAATATAAAGCTTTCCATCTAGAACTGTCGGTGCAGCACGGGCTGGGCTAATAATGCGTACACGCCAGTAAGGTTCACCATTTTCTGGGTTTAGGGCATAAACATCATCACGGCCTGTGGTTGCAAAGAGCATATCTTCACCATAAGCAAGTCCGCCACCAATAACATAGTCCTCTTTGCTTGGTTTTAGATTACGTTGCCAGATTTGTTTACCTGTTTTGGCATTCATCGCTTTTAAATGACTTTTACTATCTAGGGTAAATAACATGCCGTTAGCGACAATTGGTTGTGATGTCAGCGGAAGACGATCTGTATTGCCGTCGCCAATATCTGCGCTCCACGCTTTTTTCAAAGCACCTGTATTAAGGACAAGATTCTGCATGTTATGGTTGGCGTAACCACCTTTTTGTGGCCAAAATTGATTTTCCCAAGCATCAGAGACAATGAAACCTTGTGCTGTTAGGGCGACATCCCCTGCCTCTAAGCTATTTTGTAATTCAAGCACAGAGATACGTTCACCAGGTAAGGGCGGCTCTTCTTTTTCACCAAACCATGTCGAGCCACAAGCCGTCAGTGTGAGCATGGTTAAGATAAGTAAAAAATAACGATAGTTGAGGGAAATCATTTTGCGGCCTTTTCTTGTTCATTTTGATAAACAAGCGTTAAGATACGAGCCAGCTCATTTATTGTAGAAGAACTTTGTTCAGCATTCTTAATTTTATCTAATGACACCAAAGCTTGCTCATAGTCTTGAGCTTTATTGGCTTGTGCTACTGAGAAATAAAGGAGTGCCTGAACATAAAATGCGTTCTTACGGTCTTTTAAAACAGGTAATAATGTTGTTTCAATTTTCTTGAACTCCGTATCTTTAATGCTGAGATAGACACTCGCCAAGTTAACACGTGCCATATCACGTAAAAGTGGATCTGCCACATTATTATCAATAACAGCTTGTAAATTTTTAATGGTTGTCGCTTTATCATCACCGCCTACTGCCTTATCAGCGGCCAACATATCGGCAATTGCACGGTGTTTTTTGGGTAATTCTTGATCGAGCTTTTCAAGTGCATCGAGAGAAACAGGTGCGATACCTACCAAGCTTGCACGAATTTTGGCCGTTGCAGCATGGTCACGGTTAAGTGCCCAATCTTGGTACAGACTGACAGCCGCCGTGCCTAAAATGAGAGCTGATAGTGCTGCGATAATGAAAAACTTGTATTGATTCCAGAAATTCAACAGACGTTCTTTTTGTAAGTCTTCTTCTGCTTCTTTAATGATATCGTTCATCGGCTTAGTGTCTTTCTTTTTTTACTCTAAACATATTTAGGACGTATCAGCTTAAACCGCAAGAGAGAAAGCCGTTATTGTCTTTAAAAATGGAAAAATTACTATTTTTATAGTACAATAAAGTTATGGATTTTGAAGGCTTTACACGAAAAGAAGGCATGTTGCACGTCATGCTTTTTTCACCCTCTGAATTGAGGCAAATTTTATCTTGTTATTCTGAAGGTGTTTTAAAAAAAGGGTGGAAAGACTACGCAGTCGATACACTATCCGGCCAAAGTATTTTTTCAGTTATCGATCATCAGGGCGGGCAAGGCTCTGTGGCTTTATACAGCCTTTCTAAGAACCGTTCTCAAGCTAAAAAATCAGGCAATGATTTTTTCTATAGGTTGTTTTATCGTGAAACACAAATATTGCGTACAGAGAGTTTCTTAGAGGTTTTGGCGCTGTTCCGTGCAGTAAATGCCAAAGACCCTAAAGGAAAGCAATCACAAAAAGATCGATTGATCGTCGTAAAATAATTTGCATATTCTTTTTTTCTTAGTCTATAGTCATAATCATGACAGCCAGTGTTACATCTTTACAAGCATTTAAAAACGAACGAGCAAAAGCGGCCACAAACTCTTTCAAGCAAGAAGTTTGGCATATTGAACAAGAGCAATCGAGAGCAATTTGTATCTTTGTCGGTAGCCTTGTTGAAGCATTTAAACAAAAAACAGGTATGGATTTTATGCCATGGGGAAGGCTATTTTCTGCCCCCTCATTTGATGGCTCTTCTGTCGTATTTTGTTTTTATGATGCCATTAAGCCAAACTTGAAGTTTCATGTTGCAAGAACAGGTGAAAATCAGTATGCAATTGAATATATTGAAGGCGGTACATTAAACTATGATAGCTTTGAAGATGTATTGACCTATATTGGACAGATATATGAAACGGTTTCTAAACAAATTGCAGCGAACCACACTAACACGCAACCCAGCCCGTTGCGCGTTGTTTCTCGTCGTCCTTAGTCTTGTTTATTTTTCTGTCTCAACCACTGTTTATGCTCAGGCCATTGGATCTTTAAAAACGGTCAAAAGTGAGTATGACGACACATTGCTGGAAATTGCCCGTAAGTATGATCTGGGCTTTATTGAAATGCGGGCAGCGAACCCTGATATTGATCCATGGTTACCAGGTGAGGGATCAAATATTCTTTTACCCTTATGGAATCTATTGCCTGATGCCAAGCATGAAGGCATCGTTATTAATTTGGCTGAGCTACGTATGTATATCTATGAAAAAGATAAAGATATACGGACTTTTCCAATTGGTATTGGTCGTGAAGGTTTTGAAACACCATTGGGTGAGACCTATGTGAGCTGGAAACGCCCTAACCCGACATGGACACCTACACCAGATATGCGCAAAGCGAACCCAGACTTACCAAAGGTTGTAGAGCCAGGTCCTGGCAACCCTTTGGGGACACATGCTGTTTATCTTGGCTGGCCTAATTATCTGATCCACGGTACGTCAAAACCATGGGGTATTGGTCGCCGTGTTAGTTCTGGTTGTATACGCATGTATCCTGAGGATATCAAACAAGTATTTGCCATCGCTCAAAATAAAATGCCAGTCACTGTTGTGAACCAGCCATTGAAAATGGCATGGGTGGACGGTGTATTTTACTTAGAGGCACATCCAGATATTACTGAAATGGATGCGTTTATGGAGGCTGGTTATTTACCTTCTTATGATATTGAGGCGGGTAAATTAAGCGATATTCGTAAGGCAATGGGTAAATGGGCCTATGATATTGATTGGGCGTTGGTGCGTGATGTGATCCGTGAACGCAAAGGCTATCCAGTGAAAATATTCGAACGTCCACAATATGAAGATAAAGAGCTACGTTAAGTTATATGCATATTTTTGTTACAGATCATGATGGTGTTGAGCACAAGCTGGAAGGGCTTGAGGGCTGGCGTATCATGGAAATCATTCGAGACCATGGCCTCAATATCAAGGCTGAATGCGGTGGCGCATGTTCTTGCGCGACCTGCCATGTTTATGTAGCACCTGAATGGTTGGATAAATTACAGGCAATGAGAGATGATGAAGAGGAGATGTTAGACGGTGCTTTCGAGGTTGAGGATAATTCTCGTTTATCCTGCCAGATATTGATGTCAGAAGCGCTGGATGGTCTTAAAGTATCATTAGCACCCGGTTCAGAAGCCTAGATTAATGCAGTGTAAATTCTGTATCACGTAATGTGAGTGCTGCTGGTTCAATAATTTCTTTGCTTGCTAGTAAGATTGAATGCAATTTACCATCAAGATTATGCGACCAAAAGTCTAAAAACCTGCGCAATTCAGGAAATTTAGGGGCAATATCGTAATTTTGCCAAAGATAACTTTGCAAGAAGTTTGGATGATCGGGCATATGATAGATGATCTCAGCCGTTGTGAGGCGATAATCATTTAACTGCACTCTAAAATTATTATCAACCATATGTTTTCTCCTTTTTCTAAGAAGGTTGCAAAATTTGCACCAAATCCTTTGGTGGCACTTCTATTATAGGGCTAAACCTCTTAAAACAGGGTTAAATAGTATTTTTCATAATATATTTATTGCAATTATACCGCTCATGGCTTATTATTTTACAATAAATTTTTATGAGGATGGAATTGATGTTTAAAGAGCTTAAAGGTGTATTAGGTGCTGCAACAGTTTTTGGTTTAGCCGCTAGTGGCACGGCTTGTACAACGGTTAGCCCCCATACAGTTGAGGCAAACAACCCTCAAGAATTCTTTTATGCAGGCCAAACCGCTAACAGCTACATCCTGCTTTATTTAGAGAAAAATCCACCTGGTTCTCCAGGCTATGAAGCAATTAATTTACCAAAAAACACATCATTATATTATACGGTTGATGGTGAAATCTATGTGGGTGATAAAAATGGCGTACCTGCTATAGGCGGTTTTGCCAAGAACTATGATGGCTATCGCTATAATGGCGATTTAATCCGTGATTTTGCACGAGATAAAGGGCGAGAAGTGACGTCCGTCATGCGCTATGGTCAGGTGACTCCAATCGCTGTACGAGCGCTTCTTGAAGGTCAGACAATTTCTGCACATAAAGGTTATGATTTTAGTATTCATATAGAATATTTCCCAGACGGACTACGTTCAGACGACCAGTTGTTTGGGTATCGATTTGGTGAAGAAACTAAGTCTACCATTTATAGTGAGCGTTGCTATTATAGTTATAATTCTATTGGTGAAGACTTTCCGAAAAAATTTTGCAACAATAGTGCGCGTGCGGTGAGGTATTTGGTAAGTAATTATGATAGTCAAACAGCAAAACCTTATACACCTCAAGGCTATGCAAATGATTTTTATACGATGGATATTAAAGCACAAGTTCGTCCTTTGAAAGCGCCGACAGTAGCTAAGCCAGCCACGCCACCAAGCCCTTGATTTTTAATTAATCGTTGAAGCCACTAAGATTTTTTAAACCCACGCGGAATGTTACACTAGTGCCAGACTCCCCTGATGATTCATCAGTGAAGTTACGCTCTGCATTCAGTGCAAAAGTGTAGCATTCATGTGTATAACGCAGACCAATATTGCTCTTTAGCAGTCCGTCTTTATCTGTACCAAGGTTATAAATACTCTGCGAATTCATGCTGAAGTCATCGGTGAAATTAATATAACCACCAACACTTAACTGTTCTCTTGTGCCCACAAAACCAGTTGATAATACTTCATCTAAAGAGAAATAGCCTGTATTAAGGCCAAAGCGATCGCCTGTATAATCAGCATAAATTTCATGTCGTTCTGCTGCTAAACTGTCGCCATTGAATTGGAAACGATAATTGAAATTAAACATGTCTTTATATTGAGCCCGAATGGCACCCACATAATCTGAGTTTTGCTCATCCAGACCAGAGCCTGGAGAAAAAGGATTGTCTTTTGCTTCAAAACGGTAAGATTGCCCCAAGAATATATCACCGTAACTGGCATCATCATTGTAAAAACCTGTTTTAACACCATAGGTGACACGAGAGCGGTCTTCGATACGATCAAGACCCGTAAAACGGTTTGCTTGGAAAATATTTGTGGCATCAAGTTGTGTATCGCCACTATCCTCATTAGGAATGGCATTATTGTTATCCAGATTTGGCGCAAGGGTGAGTGAGGCGATTGGCTCAATCATAAATTCGCCACCTTCATAGGGTTTGGCTAATGGGTATTGCGACACAAAATGTGCTTGAGGAAAGAAACGGGTGGCTGTGTCATTGTCATCTTGACCGGGCGCCAATTTTGCAGGGTCTATGTCACGTGTAAAAAAGCTATCGCCTCGTATGGAGGTTGTTGCAGTCGTTACTAAACCAATGGGCGTAATGAAACGACGCTCCCATTCGGCTTGCCCAACAAGGCGTGTCACATCTTGACCACCAGATTCACGTACGAAATTTAGTGCCGAGCCTTGTACGCCCCACCTGCCGCCGAATGTTGCATTTGGGTCACCATAGAAATTGGCCTCTACAGATGGAAAAATAAAGGGTTGGTCGTCATTAGCAAATTGAGTTACCCGAATATCTTGGAAGCCCAACATACGGGCGCGTACATAGTCACGATCATCAAAACGTTCGGCATATATTTGTGAGGTTAGAACGTCATCATCAATACCATTCTCATCAAAGCCATATTGGCGCAAATATTGGTCATCTGTGGTTAAGTTGAGATCGGCACCAGAGCGCCATTTCTCATTCATATCCCATCGTGTTTTGGCGAAAACATGGCCTCGGAACTCATTATCCAAATTGGTGCTGACACCTGCAATTTTATCGGTACGGCTTGATTTTGTGGCACTGCCCTCAATGCTAAAGTCACCCACACCAAAATTGCGGCGGTATTCCCCAACACCAGCGATGCCTTCCTTTGTGGTACCTATAGCACCTATCGTTAGGTCTTGTGAGGGTGATAAGGCACTGTAGTAACGTTGATCCCAAAAAGCCCCTAATTCGGAGCGGAAGCCTGCTGTAGGGCGAAGAACACCTGATTTTTGATCGACGCTGCCATCAGGATGCGCAAAGTAAGGTGTGTAAAACACGGGTACACCACCAACTTCGAAGGTGGCATTTTTATATGAAATTGTTTGTTCTTCTTGATTCCAAGTCACTTCTTTTGCTTTGATTTGCCATGCTGGGTCTTTTTCACGTTTTGCTTTTGCTTCATTTTTCAACGACTCGATACAAGGTTTACAAGGCGTGTAGCGGGCATTTTTAAGGCGGATAATATGGCCAGTACGTTCGCCTTGTTCGGCCCAAAAACGACTATCGTCAATGATCTGACCTTTCAATTTGAGAATAAGCCCATCTTTCATATTATTTCTAAGGACAATATAACTTGATTTGAACTGATCGCCATTGGCTTCAGTGAGTGTGACGTTTCCTGTGGCTTCGACTTTGTCATTTTTTAAACTATAGCGTATTTCATCAGCTGTAACGGTTCGACCCTCATGGACGACTTCAACATGTCCTTTGGCGATTACGAGCTCTTGTTCTTTTTCATAGATTAAATCATCAGCAGAAAACTGAATGGGAATAGCAGGCTGGATTGTTTGGGCGACAGGCTGTTCAATAATTGATTGTTGTTGCTGTGCGTATGCGCTATGACACAAAAATAATGCGGCAAGAAAATAGAATAAATTATTGAAAAAACGGTGATACATCATGCTATACTATTGCTTCGTGCGGCTTTGATCCAGTCTAAATAGTGTTTTCCTTTAAGGATAGGCTTTTATATAGTGGTGGTACAGTAAACACAAATGAAGTAAATAAAGACGATGGCAGATAAAAATGGAGATGAGGGGATAATTGCAGTTACGCTATTTGCGGTGGCTGTTGCTGGTTTTGCCTTTTTATTGTGGTTTTTCTTTCATCCGCAAATTTCTCGTGGTGTTGCCTATCTTCGTCAAGGTCAAATAGAAATAGCCTCACTCTGGACAGAAAATAATGCGGCAATTAATATGCCAGTCACGCAAGATTTGGTTGATTTGCGTAATCGCCATCGGGGGCAAATTGGTGATCCACGATTTTTTGGTGCATGGCGTGATTATTTACCAAAAACACGTGGCGAATTTTATAAGTTTAAAGACTTAACTGTTCTAACAGAGGTCGCGTTAACACCGTATAAATATTTTGTCATGGTCATGCTTATTTTGATGGGACTGCATGTCTATAAGTTCTCTCCACGGACAAAATATAGACGAAAACTCAATTTAGATGGCTTGCTGGAAGAACAAGCGAAAAGTTTCCCGCATATCAAGCCATTTATAGAATTTAATCCAGCGAAACAACCAGCACGCTCACCTGGGGATCCTGTTCCGATTGAATTGCCAAGCTTTTCTGAAGCGCTGAGTCCTGAGGAATGGGTGGCGTATAATCGTGTGCCAATGCCAGATAAAAAAATTGACCGTGAAGCAGCGATCAAGGCCTTTACGAAACAATTAGGCGGCAGGTGGCGTGGTGCTAAAGCTTTGGCACCCTATAAACAGATTATATTGGCAGGGTTTATCTTAAAAGCGTCTCGTCAAAGAGAAAAATCTGATGAGCTATTTGGTCGCTTAGCGGCTTGTTGGTCTTTTAAAGGGGGCTTATCTTTCTTAAAAGACCCAACCTTGAAAGCGGAAGCACATAAAATTCTTGGTAATAAACAAAAAAGTAGAGGGACATATAATATTATGCGCCAACATGCGTATGAAACAACGGCGATGATGCGTGCGCTGGATTATGCACGTTCTCAAGGTGGTGTTTTAGCCCCAGCACAGTTTTTATGGCTTAGGGGATACGACCGTGCTTTATGGTACGCCCTTAATAATATCGGCAAGCAGACATTCCATATGGAAAGCCTTGGTTCGATGGCACATTATAAGAATGAGAAACGGACATCACGTCCAATTCCTGTACCAAAAGTTGATGAGGCTGTAGATTCTTTGATTGCGTATATAGAGAGTCCGAATTCTCGCCCAATTCCAGAAGTAGACTATGGTAAAAGTAACGATAATCAAAAAACTAAGGGTGTTTTAAAGCCTGCGGGTAGTAAATAATTTAAAGATAATAAGGAGCAATATATGTTGGCATGTATTACAGGTGGTTATAAAACAACAGCAAAAGTGGCTGGCAATCAGCTTGTTTTATCTTTCCCAGATGCGGAAAAGCCAAGTGTTTGGTCACTTGATCTGGCAGAATCGGCGGGCTGTGTGTTTGAAATAGAAGAAAGTAAGGCATTAGGGTGTTATGATCTGGTACGGACTGGTGATAAGGGAGCAAAGAAAGTAATTGCCACCTATGATAATCGTGGAAAAGCTTTACGTGCCCTAGTGAAGACAACAAAGGCACTTGAAGGTGTTACGAGCACACAACAGAGTCCAGTGATTATTCAAAATCGGATGGGTGGATTTCCAGTATTTAAAATCCTTTTTATTTTGCTGCTACTCGTCGTAGGTGTTGCTGTATATAAGAACGCAATGCAGTCAAATATAGCTCTGTCAGAAATGTCAGTGCAAAATAATGATATGGCGGAATCAGAAAAACAAATGCCTCCAAGTGCAGATGAACCAAAGGCTGGTGTACCATTATCAGCAGAAGAATACCTTAACCAGAGATAAACAAATATAAGGTATATTATTTAAATGGCTATCGATAAGAAATACTCCCAGAGCTATACACGGATGTTGGCCGATACACGGTCAATTTATGTGCGTGTGGGAGATTGGTTTGCCAAGCCTGACAATTTCCTCATGGTCTGTGTTGTTTTGGTGTCGCTGATCTTTCTAGTGCCGCAAATGGTTTATTTCTTAGATATTATCTTCATTGTGATGTTTATTAGTTATATCGCTATTATGCGCTTAGGCTTTGATTTACCGTTTAAATTGCCGATGTCTTTATATCATAAAATCAAAGATAAAAATAATGAAGGTGGCGGTCATTCTGGAAAATCTGAAGGTATTCTCTTTATGGGGAATGATAAAAAAACCAACGAAGAGGTGTGGTTTACTAATTCGGATATTAGAACACATATTCTTTATCTTGGTACGACAGGGTCTGGTAAAACAGAAGGCTTAAAGTCAATGGTTACCAATGCGCTCTGTTGGGCTTCTGGTTTTGTTTATATTGATGGTAAAGCAGACACAGATCTCTGGTCTAATCTATCTTCTCTGGTAAGGCGTTTTGGCCGTGATGATGATTTATTTGTTTTAAACTATATGACAGGTAATTCCGATACCAAAGCACCGTCAAATACAATGAACCCGTTTTCTGTTGGTTCGGCTGGTTACTTAACGAATATGTTGGTCTCATTGATGCCTGATGCCGAAGGCGATAATGCGATGTGGAAAGAGCGTGCAGTGTCATTAATTGGCTCGATCATGCCGATTTTGACATGGAAGCGTGATAATCAAGATGTGCCGATGTCTGTCAGTTCTATTCGCCGTAGCTTAGATTTAGATGCGATTATTAAATTATCTCGTGACAAAGCTGTGCCAGAAAAGCTAACAGATTCACTCAAAGGATATTTACGTACATTACCAGGATTTGTTGACGCTGCTTTTGATGATGATGGGCAAGAAAAGCCAGCTGGACCAGATGTACCAATGGTCGATACTCAAGTCGTTCGTCAACAACATGGTTACCTATCAATGCAGTTTACAAGGTCATTGCAATCTTTAGGTGATGATTACGGCTATATTTTTGATGCGCCCCATGCCGATATTGATATGGTCGATATTGTGCTTAATCGCCGTATTTTGATTGTGCTTATTCCTGCGCTGGAGAAATCATCAGATGAGATCGCCAATCTGGGTAAGATCGTTTCTGCAACTCTAAAGGGGATGATGGGCTCGACATTAGGGTCAACTGTTGAAGGGTCGGCAGCGGCGATTATTGAGAATAAACCGACGCATTCTATAACCCCTTTTATGTCTGTTTTTGATGAGGTGGGTTATTATGTGGCCTCTGGTATGGGTGTTATGGCGGCGCAAGCGCGTTCATTGGGCTTCTCGCTTGTTTTTTCAGCACAGGATCTACCAGCCTTAGAAAAGCGTGTGAAGGAAGAAGCACGCTCTATTGCCGGTAACTGTAACATTAAGATCTTCGGTAAACTTGAAGACCCTACACAAACACAAGAATTCTTTAAGAACTCTGTTCCTGATATTATTGTCGCAGAGGCATCTAACTTTAATCTTGAAGCGGGATCGTTAACAGGCGGGTATTCAGATGCGCGTAACGCCAGCATCCAGTTCCGTAAAAAAGCTTCTTATGATGGTTTAAAATATTTCAAAGAAGGTGAAAGTGTTATTATGTTCGGCCCTGAAGCCGTAGAGATGCGTGGGCTTTATACAAATCCAGGCTTTGCCCGCGCAATGCGTGTACAAAAACTAATACCCTTGCCTGCGCCACAAGATGCTGATTTACGCAAAATTCCAGGTATTACGGCCTTACGAGATCGCATGGTATCGAAAAATTGGACGGCGATGAATGCAGAAAGCAAACATGAGATTTCTCCAGAGTTAGAAGCTCTTGAGCAGGGTTTTGTGATGGCTAGAGGTCAGCAATTGGATATGGCCGATTCTGCCGCTATGGCGGTTATTCATAGCTATGTGAAAACAGATAATATTGATTTAGATGATATAGAAGCAGTGCCAGAGAAGAAAGAACAAGTCTCTAGCCCTGTTAAAGAAAAGACTGCTGTGAAAGTTGGTCCAGATGGTGAAGAAATCAAGGAAAAATCAGAGAGCTGGGATGACCTTGTTGGGGAGGATGACGAAGAGGGTGAAGAAGGTCGTACAGGCGGTGCCGGCGATGCCCGTAAGCTTAAAATGGCGCAGGCAGGGCAATATTCTGCAGAAGCTGCTGTTGAGGCATTAGCACAAAATGGCGAATATCAGCTGCCCGAGGGGTTGAATGATGATGTGATGAATATTTTAATGGGTGCGGCAGATAATATTCGTGAAGGCTTGTTTGGTGAGCCGAAATTGGCACAAGAACAAGAAAAGAAATCAGGTATGCCTACGGCTAAAAATATTAATCCGAAAGGGCGTTAATTATGAGAGTAGAAAAAGGGAATGTGCTGTTTATTATTCTCATCGCTGTGGCATTATTTGGTGCCTTAAGCTATGCCGTTACACAAGGTATGCGTAGTGGTGGTAGTGATATTTCTAAAGATCAAGCGGGTCTTTATGCCGATGAAATTCTGGATTACGCTAAATCGGTTGAGATAGCTATACAGCGCATGATGGCACGTGGCGTAAGCGAGAATGATCTTTGTTTTGATATAGATCAGTATCCAGGAGGTAATGCAGCATTTGAGCATGTGTCATGTGCGGATACAAAGAATCGTGTTTATCATCCGAATGGTGGCGGTATTTATTATAAATCTATCAATATTAAGGCATTGGATTCCGCATATTCAGCTAATAGTACTTATGCCCTTCCGTATATCCAATCAGGTTACCAAATGGTTGGCATTGGCAATGAATCCTTACCAGAGCTGCTTTTGCAGATTAATTTTATAACAAAAGATGTTTGTATGGCGATTAATAGATCTGTGGGTGTTTCTAATGATGACGGTGATGTTTTTGAGGAAGATAATACGGCTGCTAGTATTGCTTTTGTAGGCAACTTTGCTGCTGCTCCAGTGGCAGATACGCTTAATGATGATGGGGTTGGATATGAGGGAAAGCCAGTATATTGCCGTAAATCAAGTAGCGGAACGTATCAGTTTGTTAAGGTGCTTATAGCACGTTGATGCCTTTAATCTTGAAAAACAGCTTTATTTGCCCTATACTTATAGATGCTGGCTTAGGCCAGATATGGCGCTAAACGTGGTTACGGAATAAGCGTCGTGGACCCGGGGGCAGTACCCGGCGACTCCACCAGAATTCGTAGTTAGTGAAGGCAAAGCCTGAGCGTTACGAGAATAACTGTCCTGCGAAGCCTTGGCGAAGCGGGACTGAGTGTGACAGAATTAGCCCTCCTTCGCTCCTTTTGGAGCTACGCAGGGCGCTCATAATTCTTAAGTTCACTCGTCTTTCTCGTTCACTAACGAATTATGGCGGGGTCGAAATAGCTTCGACACGCGTAATAAAGGTAATTTTCGGCGCTCGGAACGATATCCGCCGTAATGGATCATTTTTATAAATGCAAACGATAACTCTCGTTTCGTAGCGTCTAACGATAACTTCGTTGGATCAGAAGCTATTGCTGCCTAATTTGGCGGTGTAGTTTGCTACAGCATCAATCCCTTATTCTAAACCAATAAGGTGGGGGCTGGTCCACCTCGCAACAGAACGGACCATTTTTATTTTCCTGACATATCGTCCTCGGCTATTCGGCTCTTGTCTTACGCTCTTAGAATGATTACATTGATTCGTAGGTAAGAATTTTTAACGCACGCAGTTTTTATGAGTAAGAAAAAAGACGAAAAAGAAATATTACGCTACGACAAAATGGTCGAAAAAGCATTGCGTGGCGTTGTACGTCGTGCGGTGGAAGAGGTGCGTGATGAAGGTCTGCCTGGCGATCACCATTTCTATATTACATTTCTAACCGAGCATCCTGGTGTTGATATTCCTGATTACCTCAAGGATCGCTATCCAACAGAAATGACCATTGTACTGCAATATCAATTCTATGATTTAACGGTTGATGATGAATTTTTATGCGTGACTCTATCGTTTAATAATATTCCAGAACGTTTGGTTGTACCCATGCCAGCCATTACAATTTTTGCTGATCCATCCGTCAATTTTGCGCTTCAGTTCCAGCCATTAACATCTCGTAATGAAGATGACGATGATAGTGATGATGACCATGATCCAGATGATGATGGCGGCAGCAAAAAGCCTAAGAAGAAGGCTGATAAAAAAGAGGACGCCCCTAAAGGCGAAGTAATCTCTCTCGATCAATTCCGTAAGAAAGACTAATCGTGACATTCTGGCGTGATGGCATAGACCCCGAACAGGATGCTGGGGATATCCTTATCACTCGTGGTGATTGGGTTGATAGCAGCCGTGATAATCGCAAAATTCCTTATAAATTATATGTACCTAAAAATACTGAAGTTGAATTGCCGTTAGTTATTTGGTCGCATGGTTTAGGTGGCGGACGTGATGGCGCCGGTTTTCTAAGTCGTTTTATTGCTTCTCATGGTTATGCTGTTCTAAATATCCAACATTTAGGGACGGATATAGGCTTATGGATGGGCAAGTCAGGACACCCTTGGGACGCTATTCGTGCCACAAAAATCACGGATGAGGTGAAAATCGCCAGATTTAATGATGTTGATTTTGTATTGAAGCAATTAGACAGCCTTGATGCGCCGATTGACACCAATCGCCTTGGTATGTCGGGGCATTCAATGGGTGCGATGACTACGCAAGTGATGGCAGGTCAGAAATTCCGTAACAAGTCTTATAAATCGAGTGCCTTTAAAGCCTTTATAGCGTATTCGCATATGCCGTGCCGTGATGATAGCAAAGCACCTTACGCCGATATGGACCAACCGATTTTATTAATGACAGGTACAGAAGATGATAGCCCAGTGGATGGCTATGATTATACCGCTCGTATGGAAGTATTTAATCAAATGCCAGAAACGACGGCTAAAAAGGCCATTATATTGAATGATGGCGATCATATGGTGTTTGCGGGATCACGTGGTCAGTTGGCGGGTTATGATAAAATCCCCTTACATGAGAATATTATTAAGATAGCCTCTCTCGCTTGGTGGGATTATTACCTCAAAGGTCATAAGGCAGCTAAAGAATGGTTAGATAATGATTTTCAAAGATGGTGTGCAGCTGAATTAGCTTAAAAGTAAAAACCCTCCAGGGGAGAATGGAGGGTTTTTTGAGGGTAAAAGGGTGTGTGTGAGTAGAGAGGGTTTTTAACGTAAGGGTAATTCTCCCCGAATTCTATTAGTTACTTTGCGTAACGAATATCAATCCGATCAAACCGTCCTATGGTGGTCAAAGCTTGATCCTTAATATTCTTTAGTTCATTTAAGATACGAACAATGCGTGGGTCATTTGCATTCGCTTCGCTTTCACGCATCTCAACTTCTACGATGAGAACGTCTTGTGGGTAATAAGTTGTGAAATTATCACGTTTTCTATAAGCACGTTTTACAAATTTGGGTAGCATGTGTTATCTCCTTATTCTGTTCTTACATTTCCAAGTTTAGAGACATTTTGTATTCGTATGATGTCTGTTTTGTAACAGTTTTGTAATAATTTGTGACAGTTCAAAGACAATGTTTTTTCATATTTTCGGACCATTTTTTATAAAAGTAAGTTCCGACCTGCTTTTCGGGGTTTTCTCGTTAGAGAGTGAGGGAGAGAGAGCAGCAGGCCGGAATTCTTTTAAGGACGTCATTAAGCTGTACGTGCTTGACGAGTCGCTTTGATTTTTTCTTTCAGGCTGTTCAAGTTACGAATCAGCTGAGTCATATGTGGGTCTTTACCAGTGAATTCAAAATCATCAGCAAAAGCCTCATCCACTTTGGTGGTCAGATTGCGGATATAAGGTGAAACGAATGGGTTGTTTTTGGCTGTTAAAGCAAAATCATATGTGTGTTGCATGGGTTACTCCTGTGGTTTGTTGTTACAGGAATAAATCTAGTCGCTGTTTGTATCGGCAATATTGCACAATAATGAAATGATCGCGGTGATTTTAAGGCAGAGCTGCCTTAATTGATTCGCATTATATAAATAGAAAAAGACTAGTTTCTGAGTGGTTTGCCAGTTTCTAGCATATGTGTGACACGGTCTTGTGTGCCGCCATGTTTAACAAGCTCCATGAATGCAGAAAGCTCTAGCTTGAGCAGATCATCTTCATGCAGAGGTGTTGTCCAATCGGCTTTATCGCCTCCTGATAGTACTTTTGCGAGATAATCAGAGACCACGACATCATAGGGCGTTGCTTTACCGCTTTTAGCCAGATCACCAACCGCCATATCAAGTGCCATCTTACCAGAAGGACCTGGTAATCTGATTTCTTCAACAGGCTGTGGTGCTTTATAATCTTTGGCCATAGCCAAAGCTTTTTGTTTCGCATCATAAAGCAGACGATCCCGATTCATTGTTACGCCGTCACTTTCTTTGAAATAGCCAAGTTCTTTAGCTTCCATAGCTGATTTAGCAACAGTGGCTGTACCGATCAACTCAAAGGCTTTACGGACAGGACCCATCGGTGTGTTTTTCGGTGAGAACCAGACTCTTTCGCCACCCGTGGTTTTATCGTACTGTTTAGCCTCTGCCGCCATATAGCGTAGAATCATCTCTTTACAGCCACCCCAACCAGGGATAAGGCCGACACCAACCTCCACAAGGCCTGTATAGGTTTCAGCATGAGCTTGTACATGGTCTGAATGTAGCAGGATCTCGCAACCTCCACCTAAGGCCATACCGCTTGGCGCAGAGACAACTGGGAATGGGGCATATTTTAGCTTTTTGTAGATTTTCTGACCACCCGAAACGAGCTCTTCAATTTGTGGCCACATCGCAATATTCATCGCAAAGATCGCTAGACCTAGATTAGCTCCAGCTGAGAAATGTGAGCCTTCATTATAGATAACCAAGGCTTTGTAATCGCCAGATCCGTCACCAATATGTTTGATGGCTTTCTCATAAATTGCAAAGACATCTTGGTCGAGCGCATTCATCTTGCCTGTGAATTCTACACATAAAATGCCGTCGCCAATATCCCATAGGCTAGCGCTTGATGATTTTTCTAATGGTTCAGCGGAAAGCTTGATGTCGCTTAGTAACATAACGCCATCAGCACGTTTCAGATCGTGATATTTAGAATCAGTACCAAAATATTGTAGTTGGCCTTTTTCGACTCGGTAGAAAGAGCCTTCACCAACAGCTTTTAAAATCTTTGGGATTTCAATGCCTTCTTCTGTGAGTTTGTCGGCAAACCATTTTGCGCCCATATCATCGATCATCTCGAACGGGCCTTTTTTGAAGTTACAGCCTAAGCGCATTGCTTGGTCGATATCAGCAATAGTGTCAGCAATCTCACCCACTAATGAGGCGGCATAAGCCAATGACTGACTTAGAACTTTCCATGCGTACACCCCGCCCTTGTCATCTGTTGTGACAACAGCTTTTAAGCCTTTACGCCCAGCATCCATAGAGGCTAATTTTGGTTTATCGGCATCTTTGTAATGATCTTCAGAAAAGCTATCCTTATGCAGTTGCAGAGCTTGTTTAGACTTTGATGTGCTGTTTGGGTCAAGGCGGTAGAAGCCACCCTTGCCTTTACGCCCTGTATAACCCGCCTTAATCATTTGATCGACAAAGCCATAATCAACATGATTCTTAACATACTGGTCTGTCTTTGGCAGTGTTGAAAGTAGCGATTTTGATAGATGCGGCATGAGATCAATACCGACCAGATCAATCAGTCCAAACACCCCTGTCTTTGGCAGGCCAACAGGTTTAGACATGACCGCATCGGCAATTTCAACAGATG
>MDSV01026089.1_pt1 | contig 19982 bp, 29 predicted proteins | sample 810851 | NCBI WGS metagenome assembly MDSV01 (sample SAMN05326640, study PRJNA326480) | marine metagenome | isolation source: seawater | place: Atlantic Ocean: North East | collected 2012 | reverse complement strand
GGCAAGGCTGCATAGCAAAGGCAAAATAGCCAAGGCAGAAGTTTGGGGAAGCCCAGAGCAATCCAAATGTAGCTTCAACCTCTGGGCGCATAACGTCTCAAGGTTTACGCTATGAGCCTAGAACGCATCGAAGAGTTGGGTCAAATTCTATCAAAACTTGATCTGACAATCTCACATATGTTGTCGTGCAAAATAACGCCCGATGACTTCCCAGACCTCAATGACGCACTCACAATGCTGGAAGAGGCCAGAGGAATGCTGCGAAAGGCATATCAAAACGTCAGGACAGAATATGACGCCAACCTTTAGGAGAAGCGCAAAATGATCTCTCAACCAAAGCACTGGATACTCTTCGCAGACATGAACGACAGCGAAGTGCAGATCAGCTACAAATCAACTTTTGATCTAAACGATAACAAATTGGTTGATGACCAAATTTATCGTGCTGGACGCAGACTCAAGCGGCTGCAAGGCAATCACCCATGCAGTAAGACACCAAGGCTTCACCTTTATGATTGGTCAGATAGCTTTGAACAGGAGAGAGGCCAATGAAAACTGTAAAATTAACAGACGCTGAAATCAGAATGGTTAGCGATGTTCTTGATAATTATGAAATGGATCATGAGCATACGGACAGCGGATGGAAATATAGCGGCCTATCAAAATCAGAAATCAAACGATTTTATCGGGTGCGAGAAAAGCTAATCGGCACACCAATGCCACAAATCAATCAGGACACTTGGATATGACCAGACAGGCAATTAAACGAGAGCAGTTCAAAGTAGATCACCTGACATTTGAACTGACCGATACAACCTACAAAGTAATCGCAGGAGAGGCCGTACACGCAAAGGATCGACGCCCACTATTCACAGGCGTCATCACCAAAGGAACCGCAACAGAGCTACGCAGATTGGCTCACCAATTCGATGAACGAGAGGATAAATTATGATCGTTAAATCTTGGCAATTCAGAGGCTACGAGTGGAGCCAAGATATGCCAGAATGGCTAAAGCCAGAATGCTCTAAACGTGCAGGAAGCCCACACCTGTGGGTTCACACGCAGGCAGGAGAAGAAGCCGCAGCGTCAGGGCAATACATCGCCATAAATCTGAGAGGCCACGTCAGCATCCACAACACAAAGCCTGACGGATGGGGCAAAGAAATTATCGCAGGCGTTGCCTTCACAGTCATTGTCGCAATTGTCGCCATCGCAATGCTCTCCCTTTAATCAATCGCAATTAATGGGAGTTGACATCAAACCCCGATTCGTCGGGGTTTTTTTATCACAAGAACGACAACCCTTTTTTTTAATTTAATTTTGCATTATATGAAAATTAAAGGAGGGCCGCATTATGGCAAAAAAAACAACCAAGAAAAAACCAGTCGGCAGGCCGAAGTTTAAAATCACAGAAGAAGTGCTGCAACAGACGCAAAGCCTCATGGCAAAGGGACTGACAAAAGAACAGTGCGCTGGAATGCTAGGCATTTCAGTCTCTACCTTCATGCTTCATCAGGCAGAAAATTCGGAATTTTCGGACGCCATAAAAAGGGGCGAGGCAATGGGGATCGACGCCGTGACCAACGCTCTCTTTGAAAATGCTACCGTCGAGCGCGACAACACAGCCATCATATTCTATCTAAAAAATCGTGCAGGCTGGAAAGATGTCAAAGACATGAACGTGAAAGACGAGAAAATAATTACGCTAGACCTTACAAGGATCGGGATGAATGAACTCAGCGCACTTGAAGCAGCTTTTGAGCAGCCTCACATTGGAGCAAGTCAGGGCCGAAAAGTACCGCAGATCATTGAGGGAGTTTACGAAAGCAGCATGGCCGACGATTGAACCGGGCGTCGATTTCAAAAACAACTGGCACATCGATGCCATCAGTGATCACCTCCAAGCCGTGGCCGAAGGCGACATCAAGCGCCTGATCATCAACGTGCCGCCTCGACATATGAAATCAATCAGCGTGGCCGTGGCGCTGCCTGCGTGGACTTGGGTTACACAACCATCTAAAAAGTTTCTTTATGCCTCCTACGCTGCTTCTCTGTCGATCAGGGATAGCGTTAAGTGCCGAAGGCTGATCGATAGCCAGTGGTACAAGGCGCACTTCGGTGACAAATTTAAGCTGACTGACGATCAAAACCAGAAGCAGCGGTTTGAAAATGATCATACAGGCTACAGAATCGCGACCAGTGTTGGTGGTGCGCTAACTGGTGATGGTGGTGACATCATCTGTATCGATGATCCACACAACAGCGTGGAGGCCGACAGCAGCGCCGTCAGGGAAGGTGTGCTGGACTGGTGGGATCAGTCCATGCAGACGCGCCTTAACGACCCACAGACGGGCGCGTTTGTCATCATCATGCAAAGGCTGCATGAGCAAGACCTAACAGGCCATATACTCGCCAATGAGCTAGGCAATGAGTGGGATCACCTGTGCCTGCCTGCAAGATATGAAGTCGGTCACCCAACGCCCAACAGATCAACCCTTGGCTTCACAGACCCCCGCACAGAAGAGGGGGAGCTTCTCTGGCCCGATAGGATGGACGAGAAGACCCTGACTACCCTAGAGCGCAGTCTTGGCTCCTACGCAGCCGCAGGTCAGCTACAGCAGCGGCCAAGCCCCAAGGGCGGTGGTATCCTCAAGGCGTCATGGTGGGTGCCGTGGGAAAAGGAAGACCTTCCCGAAAATATCGAATATGTAATCCAATCGTGGGACACAGCTTTTGAAACAAAGGAAAGCTCTAGCTTCAGCGCCCGTACCACTTGGGGCGTATTTAAGTATCAAGGATACGACTGCGCCATCGTGCTAGAGGCGTGGTACGATAAAGTTAACTACCCAGAGCTACGCAAGCTGGCACAGGAGGCATACGATGACTGGGAGCCAGACGCAGTGCTGATCGAAAAGAAGGCGTCAGGGCAGAGCCTCCTGCAAGACCTCAGAATGGCAGGGGTGCCAGTGCTGGCGTACAGCCCAGATCGCGACAAGGAAGCTCGCGCACACGCCGCATCTGCCCTGCTGGAAGACGGCAGAATATTCTATCCCAAGCGCAAATGGGCCGAAGATTTGATCTCAATATGTGCCGCCTTCCCCGCTCACCCAAATGATGATATCGTTGACACTTGCACCCAAGCGTGGCTAAGACTGCGTAAGGGCTGGTTCCTTGGTCACACAGAAGACCCCGACGAGGACGATTATCAAGAACCGCAAAGGATAACTCTATATGGCTGATCCAAATGTAATCCCGTTTGCCGAAGGCGCACCCGCAGATGACCTGATGGTCGAGACCCTTCCAGATGGTGACGTGCTAATCGGTGACCCAGAGCTTGACGTAATCGAAGAGAGCGACAACGGCTTTGATGCAAACCTTGCAGAAGAGATCGACGCACGGGAGCTATCGGCCAAGGGCGCGGAGCTTGTATCGTATTACGAAAACGATGAAGCCGCACGGGACGATTGGAAGTCACGCTACAAGGCAGGGTTGCGTACCTTGGACCCCGATGGAGGGCTAGACGAGGGCGAAGACGAGAGGGCCACCCGTGGCCTGTCCATCGTTGTTCACCCGCTCATAGCCGAGGCGGCAACGCAATTCAATGCCAAGGCCATCGCAGAGCTTTACCCGTCAGGTGGCCCAATCAAGACGGTCATCATTGGTCAGCCAGACGAAGAAATCGAAGAGCAGGGCCGCAGGGTCAGAGAATTTATGAATTATCAGATCACAGAGGAAATGCCCGAATACTTTCCCGATCTGGATCAAATGTTGTTTCACCTACCGTTGGTCGGACAGACGTTCAAAAAGGTTTGGTGGGACGTAAATCTTGACAGGCAATGCAGCCAGTTCGTCAAGGCAGAAGACTTCTGCGTGGCACCAGAAAGCAAAGACCTCTACACATCCCCACGCTATACTCACGTCATTAGAATGCCAAAGAACGACTACAATCGCTACGTTCAAAACGGATACTACCTCCAGACCAGCGATGCAGGCAGCGACGATGTCGATCCAGCCGATAGCATTATTGGCGAAATCGAAGGCGTCGATGAATACGACGATAGCAATGATGATATAATCACACTGCTGGAAATGCACGTCTATGATTTGTTCGACGGCATTGATGGCGAAGAAATGGATGAAGAGGATGAGGACGATAACGCTGTCGCGCTGCCCTACGTCATTACCATAGATTACGACAATCAAAAGATCGTGTCGGTCAGGCGCAATTGGCGCGAAGACGATGAGATGAAAAAACGCCGTGACTGGTTTGTGAGCTACAAGTTCTTGCCCGGACTTGGGTTCTACGGCTTTGGCCTATACCACATGATCGGCGGTTTGGGCAAAGCGGCGACAGGATCGCTTCGCGCTCTGCTCGACAGTGCAGCATTCAGCAATATGCAAGGTGGGTTCAAGCTGCGTGGCCGTGTTACTGGCGGCGATGTGCAAGTTAACCCCGGTGAATTTGTCGATCTCGACAGCACCGTCGATGACGTTAACAAAGCCATCATGCCACTGCCGTTTAAAGAGCCGTCAGGGTCGCTGTTTAATTTGTTGGGCTTTATGGTTGAGGCAGGCCAACGGTTTGCGTCCACAGCCGATCTCAATGTCGGTGACGTAAATCCAAACGCCCCAGTGGGATCAACGGTTGCCCTAATTGAGCAGGGATCGAAGGCGTTCAGCGCAATTCACAAGCGCCTGCACTACTCGCAGGGCCAAGAATTTAAACTCTTATCAAATCTAAACGCAGAAAATCTGCCAGAAGAGTTTACGTTCTCACGCGCTGGAGCAGCCGAAACGATCTATGCAGCCGACTTTGATGATCGCATTGATATCGTGCCTGTGTCCGACCCCAACATCTTTAGCACCGCCCAGCGTATCGCGCAGGCACAGGCCGTGCTGCAAATGGCGCAGGCCGCACCGCAACTGCACGATATGTACGAAGCATACAAGCGGATGTACGAGGCGATCCGCATTCAGAACATCGATGAAGTATTGAAAAAGCCAGAAGAAGCTGTTCAGATGGACTGCATCGATGAAAATATGAGCGTGATGTATGGCAAGCCAATCCGCGCATTTATTGAGCAAGACCATGAGGCGCACATCGCTGTGCATATGCAGTTTCTGCAAGACCCATCTTTGGCTGGCAACCCCGGCGCTAAAACTATGCAGCCGATCTTAATTGCACACATCGCAGAGCATATCGCGCTGCTGTACCGCCTGAGAATGCAGGCGAGTGTGGCAATGCCACTGCCGCCACTGCCCGACTTTAAAGACCCCAACTTTAAGTTTGAGGACGTTGATCCAGAGCAAGATCGCTTAATTAGCCAACGGGCCGCAGAAGTGGTCAGGGCCGCACCTCAGATGAAGCAGATCGAAGCCATCAGGGGCGTTGGTCAGCAGGGTCAAGGTCAGGGCAATCCGCTGGAATACGCGCAGCAATTGGCGAAGCTGGAAACCGAAGCCCTTACGGCCAGAACACAGGCGCAAATTGCTGCCGATCAGGCCAAGGCTCAATCGAATATTCAAATCAAGCAGGCAGAAGCCAAGCAAGATATGCAGATCGAAATGGCAAAAGCGCAGGCAGATTTGCAGGCGAAGGTCACAAAGCTGGAGGCCGAATTGCAGCTTGAGCGGGAGAAGAACGCAGCAAAACTAGAAATGGAGGCAATGAAGAATGTACCCCCCACGATATAATTTGCCCCCCATTAATCCTGCCGCCTTCGGCGGTTTGCCGAAAGAGCAAGCGCAGGGTGCGCGGCCCCTGCCTCCCTCCCAAGGTGGGGGTCAGCAGCCCATAGACATGAATAAATATTTAATGAATAAAGTAGCTGAGATTCGACAGCGCATGGGCGCTGGTGATATGGGTGCCTTGACAGCGATATCGGACGCCGCACAGGTTCCAGTACAGCAGCCCCCCATGCAGGGGCCACCTCAAAGACAGGGAATGGCGTGATGGATGAGAGAAAAGGCGCGTTTGTAAATTTAGATTTAAAAGATAAATTTGATTTTAATTTGCCTGTTTCTGGCAACCTTAGTATTGACGGCACCTCAAATGAACCACGTTCCGAATTAGATTTATACAAAACATTTGATGGCAGAATGGGCAGTGTCACGCCCTCAATGGGCTACACTACCGAAGAAACAAAATACAAAGACGGCATGGCTGACGTTAGAAACAAGGCCAGAACTGTGCGTCTTGGTTTGGATGGATCGACCAGATTGGGGCCAGTAGATTTAAGCGGAAACGTCATGGGCAGCAGAACCACGCAGGACAAAACCTATACGTTTCCTTTTGCCACTTTTACGCAGGGAAGCTCCAGCACATTTTCAAAATTAGGCGCAGCGGCCAAGATGGGCGCGTTTGATTTTGAAATCAACAGGCAAAAATCAAGCGGCATGGAGCCAGTATATTCTGGATCAATTGGCATGAATTTTGGCGATGGTGGTCGCATTAGCTACTCTGACAGCAGCACTGGCGAACCAAGAATTGACGCCAGATATCGAATGGAGTTTTAAAGATGTGTGGAGAATATGGACAAGCCGACAGCAACAAAGATGGTGACATAAATCTTGCTGATTTCTTCACCGACATTCAAGACGGCGGTGGACCGGGTCGATCTGGCGCACGATTTAGTGGCGCAGGCGTAGGTGCTTTAGATGTAAACAAAGATAATTACATTTCTGAAGCTGAATATCTCTCAGGAGAAAAACATTCTATATCCAATAAAGAGCGCGGTATTTCTGGCCCTGATGATGGGCCGATTGGTTATGCATATGATAATCGTGATAATTTTATCAGTCGCATAAGCAATACTATAGGCGCACTGCCACGGGGATCAATAGCGTCTGAAGCGGCGTTGGGGCCAGAAGGGACAGACATTAAAACCGATGGACTTGCTAGGTTCATGCAGGGCGGCGCTTTTTTTGGTGCGCTGGGAAGAGGCTTAACAGGCACTAAATATACGTCACCAGAATATGTATCCCCTGATCAGGGAGACATGACGCCAGAGGAATATGACAGGGCGATAGTTAAAAGTTTTAACAGCATGGGCAATACTGGCGAAGAACCAGTGCCGCAAGAAGTGGCCGCTGCAATGGGTCGTGTTCGTGGGCTTAATCCACGGGCCGTGTCTGTTGGGTCATCAATTGGGCCAGTATCTTTGCCTAATAACGTGGTTACCGCTGGGAAGATGTACGAGCGTGGGGAGCAATTTGATGAAAATTTCCCAAGTGAGGCTTTGGGAAATGTGAGGGTTAACTCTATTACTGGGAATGTTGAAGTTCTTGGCCCTAGTGGAGAAGTGTTATCCATAATCCCAGCGTCAGATTACAATATGCAAAATCAATAGGAGACCGACATGAACACCGACCTTGAACTAATTAGAAACTACACAAACGCTCTGGTCACGGCTGGTATTGATGCATCTCAAATATCTGACGGTGTTTTAGAAGTTGTTCGGCAGGCGAGACAAAAGTTTCAGCAAGCGCAAGAGCAAGGCATTCCCTTTGAGAATTTACAGATTTTGCCCGAAGACCAACGCGCAGCAATGCAAGACGTATTAAACCAAATGGAACGATCTATGGCAGCTTCTAATGCGCCAAGGGGCCGTCCAGACTTTGGCACAGGCACACCACCTGATATGTCTTTGCCGCAGACAATCCCCACGCAGCGGGAGCCGTCAATGACGCAATCCGACATGGATCGCGCAATGGCAAATAATAAACTGGCCGATGAAATGGCACCAAATTACGCCCTGCCAACATCGCTACGGCCAAAGATGCGTCCAGCAAATCTAGGTACAATGGGACAGACGCGCCCACAAATGCGACCATAAAGGAGGCCGACATGGCACAGGTAGAAGTCGAAAACATGGAAGAAAATGCAGACCTTTTTATGGCAAAAATGGGCTTTCCCCATGATGCAGAAGGTTTGGAGCTATCAGACGATCAACTCGTTAACTTTTTGCTGCTGTGCCATCAAGACATGATGGGCGTTGATGGCGAAGATTACGGCGAAGACTACGAAGAAGTCGATGATCAAATGATGGATATGCCCCACGACAGTGACGTAAAGGTCAAGGTCATGAAGCTCGACGGCGGCAATGTCCAAGAGATGATGAACAAGCTGCTTGGCGGTCACTAATGCCCGTTATGAAGGTCAAGGGCGGTTATCGCTGGGGCAGCAAGGGCAAGGTTTATAAAACCAAGGCCGAAGCAGCCAAGCAGGGTCGCGCTGCCTATGCCGCTGGATATGGCAAAAAGAAAAAGGGCAAGTAGATAATGAAAGCTGGAGTCGATCTATTTTATAGACTTGCATCTGAAATTGCCAAAGTTGGTGTGACTGAGCTTCAACAAAAACTTATTGACGCTGGTGATGTTCGCGTTCTTGCCGAAATATTTAAACGACCCACAAAGCCAATGCTTGATCCTATGGGCTTGGGCAACGTAAAGCTGCCAGATTATGTAGAAAATATTGAATATGACTTTGCACCAGATGGAAGTCTGCAGCCCAGAAAAGAAATAGATATTGGCGCGTTGCAAGGCACAATGTTGATACCAGCGTATGGAGACAGAACTTATGCTGGTGGCGCTCTTAGGGGCATTGGAGGCACTACATTCTCCCAGCCTGTTAATATGCAAGGCGGCAATCAATTTATGCGATCTGCTGGTGGAGGCATATGGGCGTCTGAAGTATCACCAATGACTTCAAAGGCTGACTTTGCAGAGCTTTTGAAAAATCAAGACGGTGAAGATGTTCGATTGATTTACACTGCTATGGCTGGTCAATCTGGCGATTTTTCTAAAATGATGTCAAACGCCACAATGGGAATGATTGAACAAAGCAAAATTACCAAGAAAGCTGCAAAGGAATATGATGATTGGGTTAGATCGCCCAACACAAAAGATTCGCCAAACGACCCAAATTGGCCCGGTATTTTAAGTCCAAATGCTCGTGATTATGTAAACAATAAAATGGTAGGCACAAAAAGACGGTTGTTGTGGCAGCAAATGGACAAAGACAAATATGTCAAAAAGGGATTTCCAAATATCGGGGTAATTAGAGCGGCAATTACAGAAAGAGGACTTTTGACCGCACCCAATTTTGCAACAGGTAGATCAATTGGCACTATGGAGGGTGCAGCCAGAGAGGTACAACCAAGAAAGGGTGCGAATACAACTGACCCTACAAAATTGGTTTTTGCGCCACATGAAACATATAGCCATCAAGTTGAAGGCGAATATCTGGGTGGTTTGCCACAAGATGTACCGGGAGGTATGGTTTTTAGAGATTATTTTTCATCACGCAGGGCGTCTGGAGCAGGAACGTCAGGCGATCAAAGGTCGTTTCTGATGTCGCCATACAATAGGCAAAGGGTGGATCAGCAAATGATTGATGAAATCAGCCAATATCTTGAGAGCTTAAAGCAATTGGAGTAATTTAATGGCGGCAAAGAAAAAAAAGAAAGCGAAGCGAGACGCCTGCTACAGTAAGGTCAAGGCGAGATACACGCGCAACGGTGGCACATGGCCGTCAGCTTATGGCTCTGGCGCTTTGGTAAAATGCCGCAAGGTCGGCGCAAAAAACTGGGGCAATAAAAGTGGCAAAAAGAAAAAAAAGTAGTAGCAGCGATGGTCTGCGAAAATGGTTTGGCCGCAATAAAGGCAAGGGCTGGGTCAATTGTAAAACTGGTGGCCCCTGTGGCCGCAAGAGCCGCAAGTCTGGTGGATCATATCCCGCCTGCCGCCCCACAATGGCGCAATGCAAAAGCAAGTCGGCCAAGTCGGCAGCAAAGCGCAAGACATCTGCGAAACGTGTAAACTGGAAAGGCAAGAAATAATGGCTAAAGGCGTAAAGCACTATTTTAAGAACGGCAAAGAACATACGGGCGCAACACACAAAGATGCCAAGGGCAGGGTCATGTCTGGCGCACGTCACACGGCGTCCAGTAAATATTTGGTTCACATGAAAGACCTGTCACCCACCGCAAAGAAAAGGGCGAAAAAATCATGAAAAAACTAAGCAAAGGCCAGAAGAAAATTGCCTCTAAAGCACCACCTAAAAACAAAATCACAGGTGCTGACTTTAAAAAATTAAAAAGAATGCGCGGCAAAAAGAAGTGACGTTTGGTACACGTTTTCGCCTTGGTCCTATATATCGGTATTGCTGATGATCGTAAGCTGGTCAGCGATGATATGTTGTTTCGCAGCATAGAAACGTGTACATATTTTGCGAAAGCAATCGTCGGGCGATGGGGATTCCACAGTAATCCAAAAGATTTTGGCGTTGCATATTGCGTCCCACGGCTGGTCGATCCTGATAAGGTGAGGATTTATTGAATGGCAAAATACAAAGGCAAGAGCGTCACACTAAACAAGCCGCGCAGGATTGCAAAGGGCGAAACCAGCTACGGCAAGAAAAAGTCTGTGGTGTACGTTACGGACGGCGACAGGGTAAAGCGCGTGACCTTTGGCGACCCCAACATGAAAATCAAGAAAAACCAAAAGGGGCGCAGAAAGAATTTTAGGGCGCGTCACAACTGTGATAACCCCGGCCCAAAAACCAAGGCCAGATATTGGTCATGTAAGGCTTGGTGATATGGCATCTTTAATTGGATCAGGTATAAAGGCAGGCTTCAAAGCTGGCAAAAATCTTGTTGGTGATGCCGTAGATTATTTGGGCAATAAGTTTGGCGCTCTTCCAGAGGGGGAGCCTACGCCAGAGTTTAAAATGCCGACAGCTTTGGGTGCGCTGCAAAGATCGCCAGAAGATCAAGCATTCTTTGAAGAATTTCGGCCAGAAATGTATTATCATGGCACCCGTGGCGACTTCTCAGAATTTAACCCTGCTATGCTGGACTTGGGCGTACACGTTGGCACACCAGAGCAGGCAAACGAGCGTTTGCTGGACGTAGCAAAAATGAAGGGCGAAATACCCAGAGGAGGTAATTTCGATAGCGATAAACCACCAGTCATCCCAGAAGCAAGGGTAATGCCTGTTCGTGTGAATGTACATAATCCGCTCAGAATGACTGACGTTGGCAATTGGAAAAGCAGTTCCAAAGTAATTGAAGAGCTTGAAAAGCAACAATACCAAAACTCTGGAATAGATATAGACGAAATAATGCAAGCCTACGATGACATTGCAATGAGCGATCCCATTGGGAATTATAGCGATCCAGATGATTGGATTGAAAGCATGGAAAACAGGGAATTGCTTGAGATAATTAACGAAGAAATCCAAAAGGCTGGATACGATGGCATTGTGTATAAAAACATCGTGGAAACAACGTCGATGGGTGAAGGCGAAATTATACCCGAAGCAAAGGCCAAGATCGCTGAAATAAAAAAAGAATTATTGGTTATAAATGACGCCGCGACTGCGCGAATGGAGGCGACAAGACCACTAGAGGCAACAGTTCCCCGTGCAGCAAATGAAACATTAACTGCATCTGAAGTAATGAAACGCATCAAGGCGGCAAACGATTGGGACATACAAAACTCTCCAGAGGCTTTTAAAACTCCAGAGGAAATGGCCCGTGAAGATCAACTTATGGATTTGCGCGATGATTTAGAAAAGCAAAGATATTCGCCTGACAGTATGATTATTCTAAATCCAGAAGATATCAGATCGCCCAATGCGGCCTATGACGTAGACAGGCGAGACAGTTATGACATAATGTCGGACGCAGGCGCATTGGCTGGCATTCAAAACACAGGAATCGCGTAATGTCTTTTTTTACAGCAATAGCTAGGGTTATTAGGGGCGCAGCCGATGAGGTTATTGATGTTGTCACTGACGTTATTACGCGCAGGGCTGACGATGATTTGGTTGATATAACGCCAGAAGTTGACGGTGATTTTCAAGACCTTGGTGCGCTGGAGAATTTGGGGCAGGCAGAACCACAAATAACCATTAACATCACGCCAGAGCAGCAGGCGGGTATTGATGCCATCAGGGAGAGAAACGCAAATATACTTAGAAATACAGTCGATGTAGATCAATTTTTGTCTGATCCAACAAACGCCGTAGAGGCAAGAGCGCAGGCCGCATTAGAATTAATTCGTGCTGGCAGACTAGATGAAGTTCTTGCAAATGATTACCTTGTAGATGCCCTGACAGATGGAGATGGGGAGGCATATATAGCGAGGCACTCAGCCAGAAGGTATGACGCTGACGATGACATCGTTGACGCTGACTTTGAAGATATTGATATAGCCAATGCGGAGGAAGAAGCCAGAAACGCTAAAGGAATAGAAATTGCCCTGCGTGTTGAACCCGCATTTCAAGACCCCCAAGTTAAGCTAAATGTGGAGCAACTTAGAGAGAGTGGGGCATCAAATTTTCAAATAAGAAGCTATTTGGATGTAGTTAAAAGAGAGTATGCAGACGCTGGACGCCCAGTAACCCGCGCCATAGATGCAAAGAATACAGATCAATTGCGTGAGCTTTACGACAGATATGATCTACCAATACCCAAAACAAATGCAGAAGCAGCCGCCGCTAATTTAATTATAGAAGCGGCTAGGGGCGTTATTAATATTGGCCCTTCTCTGCGAAGAAATATCGACATTAATTACTTAAAGGCCCACGCGCCCGATGATGTCTATAAAAAACACGGCCCGACAATTCTTGAGGCCAAGCTGGCACAGCAGGCGTCTGGAGACTTAGGTGTTTTTCCAAAAACAACTTCTTCTTATAGAACAAGAGTTGGGTTTTACAGTGCCGCACAAGATGCTGTGGAAAACCTCAAGGTAAAAAGCGGCAGCTATGAAAAGCTCAAGAAGCTGGCGCTCAAGCAGAGCGGCGTAAAAGCCAAAGAATTTGAATGGTCGGGGGCCGATGAGGCGTTTGAGGGTCGCACAGACGTTACCCCAGAAGAGCTTTCGGAATATTTACAGCAAAACACAGATTTAATTAGAGAAGAAGAAAAAATAGCGCAAGGCATCATGCGAGACGCATCTTCTGGCGGCTACGATGACGGTATGGACGAGTTTTTAAATAGTCCAAATGGACAGGATTATATTAAAGATTATTTGGAAATGTTTGAGGAAAATTTTAAAGAAAACTTTACCTATCAGACAAATATGCAAGAAATTGACAGTTACGTTGCTGCTGATAATTTTGATGCACTAGATGAATTTGCAGAAAAAGTAGATGGCGTAAGCAATGGCATAGAGCTTGTTGAAAAATACCCTGATGGGTGGGTGGCAACTGATGCCTACTATGGAGAAACAAAAGTTTTTGGCTCAGAAGAAGCTGCCGCAAATTGGGAATGGCGGGACAACATAGACAGTTATGAGCGACAGGCCCGTGAAAGCGCAGAAGATAATCTAAACGAATTGCGCGTTGTTGATCCAGACGATTTTAATATGACAGTTTACGGGTCTAATGCCCCAGTAGCCGATCCCGCTGAGTTGGAATATGCAAGTTATTTTCCCAGTGGCGGCACAGACATGGCTGAAACCAGATATGTATTTGATGATCCCACAGGCGATTTTTCAGAAAATTACTTTAGATCGGGTCATTTTGATGATGACGAAAATGTTGTTGCACACGCACGAACAGGGCAGTTTCCAATAGAAACTGGCGGCACGGCATATCACTTGGGTGAGGCTCAGTCGGATGTTCAGCAAGCAGCAAGAAAGGCAAAATCTAAAGGCACTGCAGGGGCAACAAGAACCCGTGAGCAAGAGCTTTTTAAACAAAATTATGAACAACAAAAAGACCTTTTTAGACAATATGTGGTCGGGTCTGAAAATGATTTAAGTAGAAAAGTTTTTGGGTATGGAATAGGGCGAACTGGCATGAGATTTCGTGACAGTCCAGAAGCCCTTGCGGAATACAAAACAATTGTTGCTGATTTTTTTAATAGTCTTAAATCTGCCAGAACAGATCGAACATTTGTTAAACTTCAACCAGAAAATATAAGAGATGACCACTCATTTTTTGAAGGCTCTCAGGGCAGCACAACTGAATTAAATGATAAATTAAATGAATTTGCTAAATACATTCAAGCAAACAAAGACAAACTGCCAGAGCCATATACTGCATGGGCTGATGTTCATACAGGACTATCTCCCATGATACAAAAACAATCTGATGAATTGGGAAAACTTGAGGCGTCTGGCATAAATGTGGAAAACACAACTGTGGGCGCACCAATGCTTGAAAGCACGGATGCGTGGCTCGACATGGTTCTTCGCAGGCAGTTAAATGACGCTATCGAAAGTGGTGCAGATTATTTAACACTGCCAAACCCACAAATGGTTAAAGACTATACGGGTGGAGACTTTGAGGGACACAGGCAGTTTTATGGAAATATCGCGCCAAAAAACTTAATGAATATTGTAAAGCCTGCTGACCCAACAGCAGATTTCGTTCCCTTGAAAATGACAACAGGTAAGCAGCCAGAAGATGTGCTGGGCCTGCCACTGACAAAAGATTTAATGCTTGGCCTTCGCAAAATGGGTATGCCAAAGTATGTGGTGCCGTTTGGGGGCGTTGGCCTTGGTACATTGGGGGCAGTGACCGAAGACGAAGAGATGGCAACAGGAGGTGGCTTGTAATGGCTAAAGCGGCAGTAAAAAGAGTGGCGCAGGCAGAGATCAGAGCCGCCAAGAAGTTTCTGGAGCGGCGTGGTCTAAAGTCCGACGATGTATCGCCGCGCAAGTTTGCAATGGCGGCAAAAGAACTAGACAAGGGCTTCGCTGATACCCTAAAAATATTGGCAAGAGAATTGTCTGGAGGACAGGTCTGATGGCTGACGAGTTTTATAAGAAATTTGGCTTTGAAAAACCCACCGAAATGTATGGTGGAGAAAACGCTGCATTTGAGGCAGTGCCAAATTTAGACCCGACCCGCGACAGAGCCGTTTCATATTTGGAAAAATACTTTCCAAAGCAGGCTGGCAACATTGTTGGCGGTGAGGGCCGTGGCTTTATGGATATGGGTTACATTGATATGACTGGTATTGGTGACGCTATGGACGTTTACGATGCTGGCGGCAGATTAGTGGATGCATATAAGACCGACAATTACACGGCGCGTGATGATGCTATGATTGGTCGCTTACCCTTCGCCTCTCAATTGGCGCTTATGCTAACAAAAGATACGGATGCAGTTCGTCCTATTGTCGGTGATTATTACGACAACAAAGCAGAGCCAATGACCTATCTGACTGGAATGGCGGCGGCTGGCCCTATTATAGTGGGGCTAGGTGGAGCAGCGATGAAGTTTTTAAAAAGACAATTCAACAAGCTGGACAATGTAATGGAGCCGTCCAGCATGGACTTGCAAATGGATGCGGCAAGAGACAGCTTGATGGCAAGACGGCCCACAGGCGATCAGGGCGATCCTGTCGGTGCGCTGGGACAGTTTGATGGCAAAACATCAACAGAAACGCTCACTCCAGAAAAACGCCGCATAGAAGAATTAGTTTATGGCGAGTTTGACCCACCCATGACAGCCGCAGAACGCGCAAGGCTGATGGAAATGCAAAACCCCGTTGGCGACTACGATGTCACTCAGTAGAGCCAGCTTCCCCTCACTGATGAAAGGAAATAAAATGAAATATGGTAAAAAGAAAACTGCAAAGGTTGTAAAAAAGAAAAAAAAGAATAAAAAGAAATCAATGAAAAGGGGATACTGATGACAGACAATAAAGACGTAACGGTACACGTCACAGGCGTCTCCATGTCGGGAGGCGTTAAGAATGACAATAAGCGATCTGCTCCAGCAGATCAAAAACAATCTGGAAAAGAGACGGCTTGAAATAGCTGACAGTATGCTTCGGGGTCGAATGTCTGACTTTGAAGCATATCACAAAAACGTGGGTATTGCAGAGGGACTAGAACAAGCATCTGACGTAATACATGACACGATCAAAAGCATAAACAAAGAGGATGAATAACCATGTCTCATCAACATGACCGTATATACACAGATGAAGAAACCAGTGCGACCATTGGTTCCCATCAAATCCCAATTCCCATGAATTGGAAGGTCTTGGTTCAGCCAAATCAGGTAAAAATGAAGACCGCAGGCGGCATTCTGCTGCCAGACACCTCAAAAGACAACGAGGAATACCTGACCGCCCACGGCACCGTCTGTGCAATGGGTGACTTAGCGTATCGTGACCGCGACACAGGAGAACGCTGGAAGTCTGGCGTATTGCCAAAAATTGGTGATCGCGTGACCTACGGTAAATACGCTGGTCAGAAAATCGTTGTGAAGGGCGTAAAATTTTTATTGCTCAATGACGATGAGCTAACGTCTATTTTACCAGACGGCGTCGAAGTCGCCGCATATTTGGGGTAGAGCCATGTCGGAACAAGAGAAAATTCTTGAAGAAATCGAGACCGAAATCCAAGCGGCCAAGGAAGGCAAGGAAGATGATTTTGAAATAGAAATCACCGACGAGCCAACGCAAGAGCCTGAGAGGCCACAGGAAGCCCCTGTGGAGGCCGCTGATGATCAGGAGCCAGACTATGGGCCAAAGGTGCAGAAGCGCATCAGCAAGCTCGTAGCGCAGCGCAGAGAGGCTGAAATACAAGCGCGGCAAATACAAGAGCAGAACGCGCAATTGCAAAAACGGCTAGAGCGTCTAGAGCAAGGATCGCAGCAAAACGCTGAACAAGAGTTCAACACGCGATACCAGCAAACAAAGCAGGCGCTGCACAAGGCGGTTGAAGAGGGTGACACAGAGGCCCAAGTCAACTTTCAAGAGCAAATGGCAGACATGAGAGCGGCCATGCGCGTGGCACAGGCCACCGATCAGTATCGGCGGCAGGATATGCAGCGACAGCAGCAACGCCAACAACAACAGCCACAGCGTCAGCAACAGGCGCAAGGCAATCAGCCACCTGAGAAAGCAATGTCATGGTGGCAGCAAAATAACTGGTTTAATGCCACAGGTTTTGAACGAGAAACAGCCGCTGCACGGGCCATAGATGTGCAATTAGATTTGGAAGGGTTCGACAAGAATAGCGACGAATATTACGCGCAACTTAACGGACGTTTACAAAAAGTATTTCCTGAGTTAAAGTCAAAGCCAAGTCCGAAGCAAAGACCAAAAGGTAGGTCTCCAGTCGCCCCCACTACGGGCGGGTCTTCAGCTTACAAGGGCAATCGTGTGCGTATGACGCAAGAGCAGCTTAGAATGGCTAGGGAACTTGGTATAAACGATGAACGTGGTCTCAAGAAATATGAAGCCGAAATTCGCCGTCAACAGAGGGAACAATAGTCATGCCTGAGAAAAGAAATGTTCGTGCAGAACAATCACGATCTTCCACCCGCGACGAGCAATCTCGCACAGAAGCGGCGTGGAAACCACCAGCATTGTTGGACGCACCAGAAGCCCGTCCCGGCTATGTCCAACGCTGGGTCGCAACCTCGATTCAAGGGAAAGACACCCCCGACAACGTGTATAAAAGAATGCGCGAAGGTTGGGAGCCACGCTCTGCTGACACTGTGAAAGAAAAGTTGTTTCCGACTATCAATCATGGGCAGTGGACAGGATCAATTGGGATTGAAGGAATGTTGCTTTGCGAAATGCCAAAGGAACGTCATGCCGCGCAAAAACGGTATTACGAAGGCAAAAACGAAGAGCAAAATGAATCAGTCGCAGGAGAGCTTGATGCGTTTGGACGGCGTAGTGGGCAGACGTTCTATCAAGAACGTAAGTCCGAAGTAAGTCGCGGCAGAACACTTTCTGCCATGAGCGATTAACCTTAACGCTATAGGAGCGAAAAATGGCAAATGTAGACGCCGCATTCGGGTTTGTACCGATACGTCACATGAGCGGTAATGCACCTCGCACCAATAAATATACCATTACGTCTGGTTTGGCTGAGAACATCTTTTCGGGTGATCTCTGCGTTCTGACCGCAGATGGAGTTATTACACCTCACACTGCGACAGAAACCAACAATATCGGTGTGTTTGACGGTGTGTCGTACACCGCCTCTGATGGTTCATATATATACAGTGAGTATTGGCCGTCAGGAACAACAGCTACAGATATATGTGCATATGTTTATGACGATCCATATATCGTGTATAAAGTCCAGTCTGATGGATCGCCTGCACAGACAAATATCGGCAACTGCGCCGATGTTGTTGCTGGAACAGGTTCCACAATAACTGGAAGGTCAGCGTTTGAGTTGAACTCAACAATGGGTACTGGTACAGCAAGTGCCAAAATTATCGCATTGTATGATTCACCAGATAATGCTTTCGGCGCAAACGCAGTGGTTGAGGTGCTTGTAAACGAGCATATTCTCAAAGCCACCGCTGGCATATAAGGAGGGCATGAACAATGGCAATGAATAGAGCGAGTTTTGCAAAAACTCTAGAGCCGGGTCTGAACACTCTCTTTGGACTTGAGTACGACAGATATCCCGCTGAATACGAGGCCGTCTTTGAATCGAATAGCTCTCAAAAGGCTTACGAGGAAGACGTACTTTTGAGTGGATTTGGACAAGCGCCAACAAAAACTGAAGGTGGAGCCGTCTCTTACGACAGCGCAAGCCAACAGTGGACTGCGCGTTACCAGCACGAAACCGTTGCTTTGGCGTTCTCAATCACTGAGGAAGCTGAAGAAGATGGTCAGTATGGTTCGCTGGCTTCGCGATACACAAAGGCGCTGGCACGTTCAATGGCATCGACCAAAGAGATCAAGGCCGCTAACGTCTTGAATAACGCTCAAACCGCTGGATTTACTGGTGGTGACGGTCAAACCATGTTGAGTGCATCGCACCCAACACAAAACGGCAACCAGTCCAACGTGCTTGCCACGGCGGCTGATCTGTCCGAAACATCTCTTGAGTCGATCCTGATTAACATCAGCGACATGAAAGATGATCGTGGCCTTCGCATTGCGGCACAGGGTATGCAATTGGTTATTCCAACTGCTTATCAGTTTACCGCAGAACGCCTGCTGGAATCAGCATTGCGTCCAAGCACTGCCGATAACGACATCAACGCGATTAAGGCTGGTGGTTATTTGCCACAGGGCTATCACGTTATGCGCCGTTTGACTGATGCTGATGCGTTCTTTATTACCACTGACGTTCCAGATGGTCTGAAGCACTTCACCCGTTCAGCAATGAAAAAGGGTATGGAAGGCGACTTTGAGACTGGCAACGTGCGGTATAAAGTTCGTGAGCGTTACAGCTTCGGGTTTACCGACTGGCGCGGCATCTTCGGAACCGAAGGCGCAGCATAAACAACCCACTCTCCTCTTCCTTGTTGGGCAACTGGGGCGGTCTTCGGATCGCCCTTTCTTTTTGTTCAGACCTGTTGTATTGTGCCGACATCCCTGACAGCCGCACAATGTGGCTGACACTTGCCACGACAGGAGATCATCATGGCTAATACAACATTCACAGGCCCAGTACGGTCTGAAAATGGCTTTCAAGACATTACGAAAAACACAACAACAGGCGCTGTCACAAGCACAATGACGCTTCAAACATATGAAGCAACCATAACTGTTGCAAATGGCGCAACCACAGGCAAAGAAGCGGCCATTGGTATCCCAGTGAACTTTATTCCTATGGGCGTAACTATTGCAGTAACCACTGCGGCTGCAAATGCAGTTAATCTTCAAGACATTGGTACTGATGCAGATACAGATGCTTATGTAGACGGCATTAGTGTTGCAGTTAATAGCGTAGGATTTAAAGGTTTCTTTGGATGCAACGGTGTGTTGGGCATGTCAGGTTACACGACAGGCGCAAGCGGCCTTGTAGGCGATGAAGTTGAACTTGTTGTGTCAGGTGATCCCGGTGGTGATACAGTAATTGTTCTAAAATTCTTTGGAATATCTAGCTCTTCGGATGCATCTTAATTTGATGGGGCTTCGGCCCCACCAATAATTCACAGGAGGGTCATAGATGCCTAACATTACAAGCATAAAAACGATTACTGAAAACACCAGTGAAGTAGTCATGGCATTCCAATTGCAATATGTTGATACTGG
>MDSV01239592.1_pt1 | contig 19984 bp, 8 predicted proteins | sample 810851 | NCBI WGS metagenome assembly MDSV01 (sample SAMN05326640, study PRJNA326480) | marine metagenome | isolation source: seawater | place: Atlantic Ocean: North East | collected 2012 | reverse complement strand
CCATAGGTAATGGAGATATTACAGCTTGGTCTGCGTCAGATGATGGGGAGGTTGACCTTGGAAGTAGCTCGGTTGAGTTTAAAGATTTATATGTGGATGGGGTGGCCTACACAGATGCACTTGGATTTGGTACGGTAGCCATGACCCTTCCTACGGCAGACGGTTCAGCAAATCAGGTGTTAAAGACAGATGGGAGTGGTGCTTTGGCGTGGACAGATGTCAGTGCAACAATCGTAACAGTGTCAGATAATGAGAATACAAGTGAAACCAATGCTTTGGTATTTACATCAGGTGGTGATGTAGATGGTGGTAGCATGGGTCTAGAGTCAGATGGTGATGCAACATACAATCCTTCTACAGGAGTAATCGGATCTACTGGTTTTAGCGGTGCAACGGTTGTAGCTAACACCAGCGTAGATATCACAGGATCTACAGGTTTAATTCTTGAGAATGATGAAACAATAACAAATTCTACGGATACTCAAATTAATATGTCTTCAACCACTCTTGTTGTTGGTAACGGTAGTGTGGATCCATTTATAAAATCAAATGGAAACAAAGATTTGACACTGCAAACGGGGGCTTCAAATACTGGTTCAATTGTTATACGTGATGGCTCAAATGCTAATATAGAATTAGCTCCGCATGGTACAGGAGAAATTGATTTTAATGATAGTCCATTAACTGGTTATGGAGCAGATCTTCAGACAGAGTCTGGAACCTCAAAAACTCTAGCAGCCGCTGATAATGGGACAATAATTGTTTGTTCAAGTAACAGCGCAGTTACCATAACGGTCCCAGCAAGCCTCCCAACCGGTTTTAATTGTATGATTATCCAGAGTGGAAGCGGTCAAGTGTCTCTAAGCGCTTCTAGCACAACTTTGAACAATAGGAATGGTACAAAAACAGCTGGTCAGCATGCGATTATGACAGTGGTACATCTGGGAAGTAATGATTTCGTTGTTTCTGGCGATACATCATCATAATTACCGAATTGAAAATGGTAAATAGGAAAATTGATATGAATAATATTTCCACTGAAATTTTTAAAAAAAGGAGTCATTTTTTTTATAAAATAGCTCGTTTTTATCGTTATTTAACTACAACTACCAATATTATTGTAAATAGGACAATCTTTTTCTTTTCAAGTGAAAATCTAAGAAGGAAAATGTCTAGTATAATGTCAATAAATAACGAGGTAGTTACTATGGCAACTACCATTTTAAAATCAATCATTATACTAAAAAAAATGGTAGTTGTTCGAGTGTTTTCCCCTCTGGGAAAGGTTGTTTTATCCATTTTTTATTCAATATCTATTTTTTTGGCAATTGGAGTTGTGTTATGAGATTGCAAATGGAAAAAATGTTCTGTTTTACCATGGTGAAGACTCTTCTAACAGTAACGATTATTCTTGGGGTCTTAATCGCTCAAGAGTATCAGATTGTTACACAGCAGATTACTATAACTCAAAATCCAATGACCTCCGATTCATTATTACTAAAAGGGGCCATTGGAAAGAATTTCTATTCTTCCGAAAGTGGTGATAGCCTTACTTTAAAAGGAGGGTTTTGGAACATAGCATCTGGTTTTTATTTAATACCTCCATCGATTGAGTCTTCTTTTCCAGATACTATTCAAAAAAATGAAAAAGGAGTATATGCGGAGGCAATTGTTCATGATATCAACGGTATTGAGACCGTTGAACTTCATGTACAATTAGGTGGTAGTAATCAGATCATCATTCTACCAATGGATGAGATTAATGATTCTACATATCGCGTACCCATATATGATTCCCTTAGGTCTGTGCTGAATTTTCGTAGCCAAATTGTTACCTTAGATGGTATGTACAATGAAAACCGAACCAATCAAAATTCTCCTCATTTACAGTTTGCAAGGACCGAATTGACTATGGCCGATTCTATGTATAGTTTTTATCCAGAAGGAATCCCAAAAGAAAAATGGAGATTGTTTTCATTTCCTGGGAAATTAGATAACATAATTATAGAATCCTCCTCTCTAGAAGATGGTCATGTGTTTTATGATTGGGACCCAAATAAGCTTGAGTGGGTCAAACCTGACAGTATTATAACTGGAAGAGGTTACTGGTTTAAACATCAATATTCTGATCCTGCTATTTTCAAGAATACTGACACCACTGGTTATGCGGTTCCCCTAGAAGATTATACTATCCAATTGGTTAAAGGTGCTAATATGGTTGGTAATCCTTTTTCATTTTCTGTGGAGGCAGAATACAGTGAAGGCGTATCTATGCCGTATAAATATGGATCAGATAATAAAGAGGGATGGGCTGATACGAATGTTTTTGAACCATGGGCAGGTTATGCTGTATACAGTCCTAGTGATACGGGAACGATTACTTTTAAGGCCTTTCCAGATGCATCTATTGCTAATCGTTCGATATCTGATGGTTGGGAAATAGAATTAGATGTTATTGGAGATAAATACTTTGATCGAAGAGGTAAGATAGGTAGAAAGAAGGATGCAAAAGATATAATTGATGTATATGATATACCGATACTTCCTGCTCCTGGGAGATCTCTCATGTTGGCTATGGATATTGAAGGAGAAGGATTATATGATCATAGCTCCGATATTAGATCAAATCGTGAGAGCAATGGTGTCTGGAATATTCAGATTATAGGAAATGGTGATCCTGGACCAATTAGATTTACTGGTTTTACTGCAAATGGTATTCCGCAAGATTTGATAATCGCTTTAATCGATATTGCAACAAGGACAGTTGTGAAAGAATTTTTGGAGGAAGGACTTACTATCAAAAATAAAGTTTCTGGTGTTTATGATCTAAAACTAATTGCAGGAGAAGAAAGTTTTGTCCTGCAAATGGTAAATGATATTCTTGCTGATATACCTGTACAGTACTCTCTTGGACAGAATTATCCAAATCCCTTTAATCCTATTACAAAAATTGACTTTGCTTTACCAAAAACTGGAGAGGTATCTCTTGTTATATATAATCTTATGGGTCAGGAGATTAAAACACTTATATCAGATAATATGCAATATGGATTTCATACGGCCACATGGAATGGAATAGACCAGTTTGGTAGAACAGTTTCTTCTGGTGTTTATTTTTCGGAATTAAGGGCAAAAGGATTTCGTCAAACTAAAAAAATGTTATTACTTAAGTGATTAAGTCTTTTACAAAAAGATGTCTTTTTTTAGGAGTTAATATTTTTTCTATGGTATGGACTCAAATGGCGTTACCCTCTTTTCAGGCTATTGCATCAAAGGATAATAATGCTTCTAGAATTACAATCACAGCAAGTGATGGGTCGAATTCAGTTGCAAATAATGCTATTACCAATGATGCCACATTATCTATTACATTTACTGCAAATGAGAGCGTTACGGGATTTGTTGTAGGAGATGTAGGAACCATTGGCGGGAGCCTCAGCTCATTTAGTGGAAGTGCCAAAGTCTATACGGCAACCTTTACGCCTTCTAGTAACCGCAATACGGTTATCTATATCCCTGCTAATGTCTACACAGATCAAGGTTCTAACAGTAATTTACCTTCTTTGCCTTTCTATTGGACGTATGATGGTACTGCACCTACCTATATATCAGGTACGTATATTACGGGTAATAACAGTCAGGTAAAGATACGTTTAAGTGAGATGGTATATGACACGGATGGCGGAAGTGGTGCTTTGGAGGTAGGAGATTTTACCTTATCTATCTCAGGTGGGTCAGCCACACTTGGGAGTACAAATCCCACTTCTATTTCCAAGGATACACCAACTTTTAGCTCAGCTACGATTGATAATGATCTTAATGGTGCATTTGGGGTGATCATCAAAGATCTAGATTTTGATGGAGACATGGATATTATTGCAACCGGACTCGATGGTGATGATGTAAACTGGTATGAGAATGATGGATCCGAAAATTTTACAGAAAGGTCAATTGACGGTAATCTTGACGGTGCGCTAGGGTTAGTTGTTAATGATATGGATGGGGATGGAGATATGGACATATTTGCAACTGCATTTGCAGGAGATGACGTGGTCTGGTATGAAAATAATGGATCCCAAAGTTTTACAAAAACGGTGATTGATGCAAATTTGACTTCAACATATGGTTTAGATGTGCAAGACCTCGATAGTGATGGAGACATGGATGTGATAGCAGCAGGAAGAGGAATAAATGACGTGGTCTGGTATGAAAATGATGGTACAGAGAGTTTCACCGAAAAAACAATTGATGCTGACCTTGATGGTGCAGGCCGGTTGGTTGTTCGTGATTTGGATGATGATGGAGACATGGATGTGATTGTAACTGCGCTCGATGCAAATGATGTGGTCTGGTATGCGAATAATGGATCAGAGAGTTTTACAAAAAGCATTATCGATGATGACTTGGAGAATGCTCGCCATGTTGTTGTTCATGATCTTGACGATGATGGGGACCTAGATGTGATTGCCACCTCAAGTAACGCAAGTGGAGATGATTTGGTGTGGTATGCAAATGATGGCTCAGAGAATTTCACAGCAAGTGCCATCGCGAATGATCTTTCAGAGGCATTTGATTTGGAGGTAGCAGACCTTGATGGAGACAATGATCAAGACGTGATTGTGACTGTTTTCACTGATAATGATGTCCTCTGGTACGCGAATAATGGATCAGAGATCTTTACAAAAAATACTATTGATAACAATTTTAGTGGTGTGGCTGAGGTTGCGGTTGAGGATTTGGATAGTGATGGAGATATGGATGTGGTTGTAACTGCTAGAACAGCAGATAATATTAAGTTTTACGCGAATTCGGATTCAGGATATGTTTTGAGTATTTCCCTATCCGGGACTCCAGATGGGAATGAGACCTTGACCATCAGTCCAACCAGCAGTTCTATCTATGACTTTGTAGGGAACGCTGCCTCTACCTCCCAGAGTTATAGTACTGTTACCTTAAATGATCGAAGACCCACCGTGGCCATCACAGCGGTTAATGGCAGCAGTAGCGCAGTTAGCGATGGTTCTACAACCAATGATGCAACCTTGACGGTTACCTTTACCAGTAGCGCATCCACGAGTAATTTTGTTGTTGGAGATGTAACGGTAAGTGGTGGAGCGCTTAGTTCTTTTAGTGGAAGCGGTACAACCTACACAGCCACGTTCACCCCCAATGCCGATGGAGCAACCACCATTGATGTGGCAGCAGGTGCGTTTACAGATGCCTCTGGATATTCCAATGCAGCAGCAACACAGTTCAACTGGACCTATGACAGTACGAGACCACTCATTACCATAACAGCAACGGATGGGTCCAATGCAGTTGCCAATAACTCTATTACCAATGATGCGACCCTATCACTTACCTTTACTGCAAATGAAAGTGTTACAGGGTTTGCCGTAGGAGATGTTGGTGTGGTAGGAGGCAGTCTCAGTTCCTTTAGTGGAAGCGGGACGACCTATACGGCTACGTTTACTCCATCCAGCGAAAGAAATACAATGATTTATGTTTCTGCAAGTGGTTTTACAGATGCTGCAACGAATAATAATCTTGCATCCCTTCCATTCTACTGGACCTATGACGGTACGGCACCTATTTACAAATCAGGTACTTATATTACAGGAAATAACAGTAAAGTAAAGATACGTCTGAGTGAGCGTGTATATGACACGGGTAGTGCGAGTGGTGCCTTAGAGACAGGAGACTTCACTTTGTCTATATCCGGCGGCTCAGCAACTCTAGCAAGTACAAATCCCACTGCCATAATAAAGGACGCACCAACCTTTAGTTCAGCGACTATTGATAATAATCTGGACGGTGCATGGGGTCTGGAAATTGCAGACCTGGATTTTGATGGTGATCAGGATATAATTGCAGGAGGTAATTTTGGTGATGATTTGAACTGGTATGAGAATGATGGATCAGAAAATTTTACAGAAAGATTAATTGATGGCAACCTGGATGGTGTATTGGGATTGGCAGTGATTGATATTGATGGGGATGGAGACTTTGATATTATTGCTAATTCCAAAGATGATGATGATGTAGCCTTATATACAAATAATGGATCACAGAGTTTTACAAAATCTTTAATATCTTCAGATTTAAATGGTGCCCATTCTGTAGGATGTAGTGATCTTGATGATGATGGATATATGGATGTGATTGTTACTGAATCATTAGATGATAAAGTGGTCTGGTTAAGAAACGATGGGGCACAGAATTTCACAGAAAACATAATTGATAATACCATGGATAATCCACTCAACTTTGTTGTTATAGATCTTGATGAAGACGGTGATAAAGATTTGATAGTTACTGCAAAAAATGACAATGATGTAATCTGGCTATCTAATAATGGATCAGAAAGTTTTACGAAAACCGCAATCGATAATAATCTTAATTCAGCTCGTGATGTGGTTGTAATTGACTTGGATGAGGATGGAGATTTGGACATATTGGCTACATCAGATGAATCTACCGGAAATGAGGTGGTCTGGTATTCCAATGATGGATCAGAGAATTTTACCACCAACAGCATTGAATCTAATCTGAATTCAGCAAACATATTACAGGTTGGTGATATTGATGGAGATAATGACCTAGACGTGGTCGTGACTTCATTTGCGTCTGATAACCTTTTATGGTATTCTAATGACGGATCAGAGAATTTCACAAAAAATTTCATTGATAATGACATCAATGGTATTACTCGTGCTAGGGTTCGAGATGTTGATGGGGACGGATTTGATGATGTTGTCGCTAATTCCAAACTGGATGATGATGTCATGTTCTATACTTATTCAGATTCGGGATACGTCCTGGACGTATCTCTTTCAGGAACACCAGACGGAACAGAGACCCTGACCATTCTTCCAACAAGCACCTCTATCTATGACGCTGTGGGTAATGTCGCCTCTACCTCCCAGAGTTATAGTACTGTTACCCTAAATGATCAAAGACCCACCGTGGCCATCACAGCGGTTAATGGCAGCAGTAGCGCAGTTAGCGATGGTTCTACCACCAATGATGCAACCCTCACAGTAACCTTTACAAGTAGCGCTGCTACCACCAATTTTGTTGTTGGTGATGTAACCGTTAGTGGTGGAGCACTTAGTTCTTTTAGCGGAAGTGGTACGACCTATACGGCCACGTTTACACCAACAGCAGATGGAGCAACCACCATTGATGTGGCAGCAGGTGCGTTTACAGATGCCTCAGGATATTCCAATGCAGCAGCAAGTCAGTTCAATTGGACCTATGATAGCACTGCGCCAACAATGACAGGTAACAGCTTAGCATCTGATAATAGTACTATCGCAGTTACTTTTAGTGAAGCTGTTTATAATACATCTGGTGGAAGTGGCTCACTGGAAGTTGCGGACTTTGTTTTCTCTATGAGTAGTGGAGGTATAGGTGGCGCAACGCTTGCAAGCACTACTCCAAGCAGTATCTCTGTAAGTGGCAATACATATACACTGGGTATATCCCTTTCTGGAACTCCAAATGGAGGTGAGACATTAAATGTAACTCCTGCCTCTACCAGTATCTATGATATCGCAGGAAATGCAGCAAGTACATCCCAAAGTAATAATTCAGCAACTCTTAATGATGTTACAGGTCCCACAATGACTATTACAGCCTCAACCGGAATGGTTCTTATTACCGATGGCGCGACTACAAACAATTCGACTATATCCGTGACGTTTACCAGCAGTGAGTCCACTTCTAACTTTGCGGTAGGTGATGTTACAGTGAGTGGTGGAGCGCTTAGTTCTTTTAGTGGAAGCGGTACAACCTACACAGCCACGTTCACCCCCACTGCCGATGGAGCAACCACAATAGATGTTGCAGGAGGGACTTTTACGGATGCTGCTAATAATAATAATAGTGCAGCAGATCAATTTAACTGGACCTATGATTCCACGGCTCCAACCATAACAGGCAATAGTCTAGCATCAGATAATAGTACCATCGCAGTTACTTTCAGTGAGGCTGTGTATAATACATCTGGAGGAAGTGGGTCTTTAGAGGTCAGTGATTTTGTTTTTTCCATGCCAAACATTATTGGATATGCTACCCTTTCAAGTACCACACCGAGCAGTATTTCAGTAAGTGGTAATACCTACACCCTTGGTATATCACTAACAGGAACCGCGACTGGAAATGAGACTCTAACCGTAAATCCTGCTAGCAATTCCATCTACGATGCTTCAGGGAATTTGGCAAGTACGTCTCAGAGTAATAATACTGCATCTTTAAATCTTGTAGTAACCAATTATGTATTAGAATTAAATGGGACCAATGAAGCTGCGTATGTTGATGATGACCCTGCTTTTGAAACAACAGATTTTTCTATTCAAGTATGGGTGGATCCAAGTAGTCTCCCTAGTTCCGGAGATACGGAATGGTTTGTAAATAAAAATAGAGTCTATAGAATTGGTTTAGATAATAATAGTGGAACAACAAAAATTATAGCTGACCATAGAAGTGGTGGTTCCTATGAAACTATTGAAGGAACAACATTATCCGATGCAAGTGGTGGTTGGTATCATGTCGTATTCACTTTTGATGATAATTCCAATGATTTAAAACTTTATGTTAACGGTAGTTTAGTGGCTCAAAATCTTAATTACTCAGGTAGCACTGTGAATCAAAACAGCGCATTTTCTATAGGTCGTAGACATGATACCTCAGGAGGGTATTTTCATGGTAAAATTGATCAGGTCGCATATTGGAACACAGATTTAAGTGCCAATGCAGTTTCAGCATTATACAATAGTGGAAATACATTATCCGCATCTACAAATTCCGGTAATTATACCGCTTCAGGTAACCTTGTAATGTATTATGAATTCCAACAGAACTTAAATGACTCTGAAGGAAGTTTTAACTTAACGAATTACAATAGCAATATAACATCGGACAATTATGATTTGGAAACAATCGAGTAAAAGATGAAAAGTATATCAAATTTTATTTTAATAGTCATAGCTTTTCCAATTTTTTCATCTGTGAGAAAGATAATATGAATACAGAAGATTGTGCAGGGATAGTAGATGGAGAAAGTATTTGTGGCTGTACAGATTCAACAGTACCAATAATAGCGCAAATAGCTATGATTTTACTGGTAATAATATAAACAGTAGTGACTATGAGAATACTTATTATGAATAAAAAGATTTATAAATGAATGATAAAAAATCGATTCTAATAGTTTTAATTTATTTGAATAAAAAATGAGATATTCATGAGATACAATTTTATTCCATTTATTATAATTCTTTTTTCATTTTCTTGCGATGATAGTGAAAATCAAGAGTCGGAGGATTGTGCCGGTGTTTTAGGTGGTGATGCGATATGTGGCTGTACGGACATCCAGGCAATAAACTATGATAGTACCGCTACTGATGATGATGGAAGTTGCGAATTTGAAGGAAGCGTAGATTGTGCTGGCGTCGTTGATGGAAATAATATATGTGGTTGTATGGATGACTCTGCTGTGAATTATAATGAGCTGGCAACGTTTGATGATGGTTCCTGCCAGTATGATGTTGGTGAGCTCAATGTTCTGTGGGTAAAGACCTATGATGATATAGGAGATGCGAGCTGGTGCGTTCGGCAGGTCTCCGATGGTGGATTTATTATAGCCGGTGCATCCAATTATAGAGGTCTGTTGATTAAGACAGATTCTGATGGTGAACCAGAGTGGCACCAGACCTACGAAAATTCGACCGCATTATATAGTGCACGAGAAACTTCAGATGGTGGTTTTATTGCGGTAGGGTATTATGAGTGTGATACACTCCCTGGGTGTTATCCGGATATCTACCTTTTAAAGACAGATGGTTCTGGAACAGTTGACTGGGAGAAACATGATGGTACCAGTGATAATAATGATTGGGCAAGGGATGTTATTCAGACGCAGGATGATTTTGTGGTAACAGGTACATGGAATGATAATGGTAATAATTCCAAGGCTATGCTTAGAAAATATAGCAGTACCGGCGAGTTGATATGGGATGAAATATATAGCAGTTCTGCAGCAAATGAGATTAACTCCATATTAGAGACATCAGATGGTGATTTTATTTTAGCTGGCTATACAGGTACCCAGCATGGTGATTATAAGGCTCTATTGATTAAAACAGATCCTAACGGTCAGCAGATATGGAAAAAGAATATACAATCAATAGGCAGTACTGAGCTCTATGCTGTATGTGAGTCTCCAAATGGAGGGTATGTTGGAGCAGGGTATTGTAATAGCTGGAGAAGTAATTATTTAGTAGAAAGGAATTCTAATGGCGGTGGGGTTTGGAATGATTGTCATGTTGTTGAGCCTGTTGTAGGTGGATATTATGATATAACGCCTTCTTCTAATGGAGGCTATTATCTCATTGATGATAATAGTGTATTCACCTGGGTCAATGAACAGGGTGAGATTATTTTTAGTCAATATATAGAATATGCCAATATGTCTATAATGGAGTTGGATGGTGGCGACATTATAGTAGGAGGTAAGGGTTTTATTGATGGTGATGATGGAGGGATCCCTTCCCTGATGCGTTTGTCTTTCTCTGAAACTGTCACCACGGGTAATTAAATGATAGGTTTTTATATGAAAAGATTAATGAAGATTGTATTAATAGGTATCTTGTTTTTTTCCTGTTCAAAGGATGAATCTTTTTCAGAGGAATCAGACTGCTCGGGGAATATAGGTGATAATAGTATATGTGGTTGCATGGACAGTACAGCATTCAACTATAATAGTAATGCCACCCATGATGATGGCAGCTGTGAGTTGAGCGTTGATAATGGAGACTATTATCTTTCGTTCAATGGTTCTAATTCTAATGTGGATTTGGGTGATATGCTTTCTCAGGAATCTTATACTAAGGCTGCCTGGGTGAATAGAATTGTAGGTTATCAGGCGGGTAACAATATTGTATCGGGCAATACAGGACATGCCTTTTGGGCACCTTATAGCCAAAACAGTAAACTTTCAGCAGGGCATAATGGAAACTATACGGCTGTACAAGATCCTGATTCACTCCCAGACCAGGTATGGAATTTTGTTGCAGTTACCTATGATCCAAATCTAGAGGAAGGTACCATGACCCTATATACAAATGGTTTACAGGTAGATCAGGCTACGGGGATTGAACCTCCGGATGAGTCAACCAATACATATATTGGACAATTCGGGAATGGAAATGTGTGGTATGGTTTTATAGATGAGGTTGCTATATGGGATAAGGCATTGAACGCAGATGAGATTTCTGAACTGGGCAATACACAGAGCGATATGAATGCAACTTTAGATCGAGAAGATTATGTTTCTTCAGCGTCTCTATTGGGTTATTGGAAAATGAATGAAGGAGAAGGAAACGCATTATCTGATGCTAGTGGTAGCGGGAATATAGGAGACATCAATCTTGCAGTATGGAGTACATGTGATCAGTGTGGATGTACAGATTTAAATGCCTGTAATTATAATGCTTCTGCAACCATAGAAAACAGGACATGCGAGTATGAGGATGATCCTTGTGATGTATGTGTAAATGGAGAAATCTTGGATAATGATTATGATATTGATGGGATATGTGATGATCTTGATGAGGATGATGATAATGATAATGTAACGGATGAGAACGATATAGATCCTTTTGATAGATACTCATGCTCTGACACGGACAATGACGGATGCGATGATTGTTCATCGGGTATATTTGATACATCTAATGATGGACTAGATGATGATAGCGATGGTATCTGTAACAATCAAATAATTTCAGGAAGGACTGTTTATATTGTAGGTGACTCCTATAATAGCGAGGGAGATTATACTGCCTGCTATTGGAGAGATAGAGAGAGGATAGAATTACCTGGAGGGGCCTGGGCAACAGATATAGTTGTGGTGGATGGTACGGTATATACTTGTGGTACGGGAGAGGCTTCAGATGCCTGCTATTGGATAGATCAGACACGATACGACCTTCCTGGATTTTGGGGAGAGGCCGAGGCCATCGCAGTTCATAATGGTGATGTATATGTGGCCGGATGGTATGATAATGGTAGTTGCTATTGGGTCAATGGTCAGAGAGTAGATCTAACCACCAATAGAGACTCTCAAGCATATGCTATAGGGGTTCGTGATAATGGAATGGTATACGTAGGTGGTTATTATATGAACAATCATCATTATATAATTCCCTGTTTTTGGAAGGATGGTAATAACAGAACCAATCTTCCGATACCTAGTGGGGGTGATGGAGAAGTATATGATATTGCGATTGAGGAAACTGGAAATAATATGAGGTATTTCGCAGGAGTGGCTCTGCATACATCGAGCTTTGCTGGATACACGCCGAAAGCATGTTACTGGAGACATACTACAAGGACCGATCTTCCACTTGGAGGGTCTACTTATGATATTTATGGTGCAGGAGCTTATGGCATTACAATTGATGGTGGTGATATATATACTGCAGGTTACACGGATTGGTTTGGTCATCTTGAGGAACCATCGGGAGGATCTTATCCACAATATTGGAAGAATAACAATATCCACGATCTTGAGGGTGGTCCTTTGAATTCTTGGGGTACTGGTACCGCTTATGATATTCGTGTGGCAGATGGGAATGTTGTCGTAGTTGGTATAGCTACAGTTGAATCACCTGATCCTACTACGCCGGAGGGTAGTTTCACAGCTCCCTGTTATTGGCTAAATGGTGAGCTTCATTTCTTGGTCAATCAGTATGATGTACCACAGGAAATAGAACGTTGGATGAATGGAAATGCCAAAGGTATTTATATAGAATAGTCATGATTAACAGGGAACATTTCGTTATCTTTCTATGGATTGTCCTTTTTTTTAGTTGCAGCGACCCAGACTCTGATCCCGAGGACTGTGCTGGTATTACGAATGGATCTTCGATCTGCGGCTGCACCGACAGTACCGCATTTAACTACAACAGTACCGCGACGCATGACGATGGCAGCTGTAAAGATTATCTGGACAATGGCGATTATTTTCTCTACTTCAATGGACCCGAGGCATATGTTAATCTTGGTGATGTTATGTCTCAAGGATCTTATACAAAGGCCGCATGGGTAAGGAGATTAGCTAGTGCTGGCAATTTAAACAACATCCTCTCTGGGAATACAGGTCATGCTTTTTGGGCACCTGAGGACCAGGGTGGACGATTATCTGCTGGTCATAACGGGAATTACAGTTCCGTACAGGACCCAGACCCACTTCCAGAGAGTGAATGGATCTTTGTGGCAGTCACCTTTGATGATGCACTAGAAAAATTGACACTCTACACTAATGGAGTGCAGGTATCGGAGGCCATAGGAATCGATCCTCCTAACGAGAGTACCTCAACGTATATTTCAAGATTTGCAAGCGGATACGGCTGGAATGGTTCCATTGATGAGGTTGCCATCTGGGATAAAGCACTGAGCAATTTTGAGATTTCTGAGTTATCAGAGACCATTACTAACATGGATGCGATGGTGAATCGTGCCGACTATATATCATCAGCTAATTTGATAGGATATTGGAAAATGAATGAGGGAGAGGGAGACCATCTATCAGATGCCAGTGGAAATATGAATACCGGTTTGATATACCTTGCAACATGGACCACCTGTGATGATTGTGGCTGTACGGATGAGAGTGCATGTAACCATGACCCATCTGCTACTATTGATAACCGTAGCTGTACATATATTGAGGGGGAGTGTGAGGTCTGTGTTGATGGTCAGATTGTGGATTTTGACAATGACTTAGATTCTATTTGTGATAGTGATGATGTTGATGACGATAATGATAACGTACCAGATCAGGAAGATACTGATCCATTTAATAGCAAGGTCTGCTCCGATATTGATGGTGATGGTTGTGATGATTGTTCATCCGGAGTCTTTGACATATCAAATGATGGTCCTGATGATGACAGCGATGGTATTTGCAATCAATGTGGTAGTACGGACACAACCTTCTCAACTGTGTTGACAGGAACAGCTGGCTATGATATCATAAGATCCACTGGCTGTAGCTATGTGGTATCAGGATCAATCAATGGGACCATTGTCATGAAGATAGATGAATTCGGGAATGAAATCTGGAGTGGTACCTATGATGAAATAAGTGGAAGTCACTGGGGTAATTCAGTGAATACAACCAATGATGGAGGCTACATCATTGGATCTGCCCAAAACACCATTATCAAGACAGACTCAGTAGGTGTTATGGAGTGGTATCAAAAGCTGTCTTATTCTGTGTCACATTTTGTTGAGGATGTAATACAAACATCTGAAGGTGATTACATAGTAGTTGGAGGAGTAGGAGGAGATCCTCTTGGAGGACATGCAATAAAAGGAAAAGCATTTATACTACGGATGTCGGAGGGTGGAGGTATTCAATGGGTGAAACGCTACGGTATAATCGATACCCCAGCTAATACTTTTTGGGGTGTTGTAGAGGCTGATGATGGTGGATTTGTTCTTGCTGGGGAGAAACTAGAGGATAGAAATTTTGAGTTCTACGATCATTTTTGGGTGATGAAAACAGATTTTAATGGTGATGAAGAATGGTCCATTGAATCTGGAGGAAATCTGTGGGATGAGGCTAGAGATATCATCAAATTATCAGATGGTAGTTACATAGTTACAGGCATGACAGCCCTTTCTTCTACTAACCTGAACATGAGAGTGATGAGAGTATCACCAACTGGAGATATTTTGTGGCAGAATAATCACGGAGATGGTAATAATGAAAAAGGTACCTCAATAACATTATCTCAAAACGAAGATATGGTTGCCATAGTTGGCTATACAAGGAGTAACTCTGGGAGTCCTTTCAAATATAGAATATGGGGTGTTGATGTAGTCTCAGGGCAAATTTTATGGAATCAGATACATGGTGGTAGTCAAGAAGATAAGGCCTTTGGCGTGGCCGAATCATATGACAATGGATTTAACATAGTTGGTAGTTCTTATTCCTTTGGAAGTAATCGTGTCAATTGGCTTATAAAAACAGACTCTTTAGGTCGTGTAGACTGATATAAGTAGTTTTGTAGTAGTATATATATATATATATACCAATAATTTATTATTTAATAAACTGGAAAAAATTTTTTATGAAAATAATACGAAGTAAATCACTTTTTTTTATTATCTTTAGTTCTTTGTCATTAATAATTCATGCAAATGAAATTTTTTCATATGCAATTCAAGACCCTTGGAATTTTTTGGACGTTGATTCCCAAAATAGCAAATTGAATGTAGATGTCGATGAATTAAAACGTTTGCTTATCAATGCACCAAAAGTATATGAACGTAGGTCATCTAGTGCTTATATGGAAATGCCATCTATGAATGGTGAGAAAAGTACTTTCTCATTTTTTGAAACTGATATCTTGCCTCAATCCCTAAAAAATCGCTATCCAATGATTAAAAGTTATATGGGTGTTGGTCTGGATAATCCATCGCAGCGAGCGAGCGTAGTCACTAATAATAATACACTGTATGGTATGATAATAAATGAACAAGGCGTATCTCATATAAGGATGGATCAATACGGTGAGGTCGCAATGTATGTTAATAGCCAAAATCATGTCTATGATGATGAATGTTCCATTGCCCAAAATGAAATGCTTATAAGAGATATTAATGATGATGTTTTTTGGAATTGTGTAGGTAATGAGAATCCGTGCTATGAGGTGGGTGCAACACTTACAACATATCGTTTTGCGGGTATACTATCTGAAAGAGCAAATAATGAGCAGGCAGATGGTACAGTCTATGGTGGTCTGACATGGATGGTTTCGATGGTGAATCAGATTAATCTACTTTGGGTAAGAGAACTTGGTTTTCAACTCCAAATGGTTGATGAAAGTGATCAGCTGATTTTTACTAATGATAATCCTGCTCCAGAACAATTTCAACAAGACCCATCTTGTCATTCATCTGGTGATCCAAAGTATTGTGAACTTGAGTATGTTAAACCGTATCTTGAAACAATTATAGGTCCTGGTGGTGATGATACTCCACAGTCTCAGAGGACATGGGAATATGGTGCTCATTTTGACACTAGATATAACGGAGGTGTCGCCTATGCACCTGGTTCAACGTCTACAAATAATCCAAATTATGAGGTTTTTAATCATGAGATTGGTCATAATCTGGGATCATCACACAATATTAGTATTGAAAATGGGTGGAGATGTTCGATTGGAGGTACGATTATGGGTTCAAGAGTAAGAACATTAAATGGGTATAGTGGTGATCAATATTCAACTCATACCATTGAGCTTGCGATGAATTATAAAAATAATCAGACTATTTATCAAGATTTGGGTATTATTGCGGGTAATTATGTAACCGGTTACATATCTGAAGAAACTGGTAATGTGATTCCAGAGGTAATGGTTCCGGAAAACGGTATTATTATTCCAAAAGATACTCCTTTTATATTAGAAGGAACTAGTGAACCTATACATTCGGATTATACTTATTCATGGGAGCAAAATGATGCGTCAGATGAAAGTTTCTCTATGAATCCATTAGATGAAAACCTACCATTTTTTTTACCAAACAAAGGTCCACTATTTTCAACAATAGACCCTACATCAACTGGATATCGTAGAATACTTCCGGATATGTCCTCTCTCTTAAACAATAATTATTCGACAGAGGTTAATGATTATGGTACTCTTCTCACTGTTGAGAGATTACCTTTTTCGAGTAGGGAAATCAATATGCGATTAATAGTTCGAACTAATGATCCATATGCGGGTTCAGTAAATCATAAGAATATGCAGCTACTGGTTGCTGGTTCTGCAGGTCCATTTAGAGTTACTAGTCAATCTGATTCTATAATATGGGAAGTCGGTTCCGAGCAGACAGTTACATGGGATGTTGCGAATACAAATGACCCGGACAGTGTAAACTGTCAATATATGGATATTGTTCTTTCTTTGAACGGAGGGGAAACCTTTGATCTTTTATTAGCTGAGGGTATAGTAAATAATGGATCTTACTCATTTACTGTTCCTGAAATTGCACCTTCCAGTTCTGCTAGATTAATGATGCGAGCAGTAGGAAACATTTTTTTTGATATCAATAATGGTAATATTTCTATTATAAATAATTATATACCATCGATTTCTTTATCTCAGAATGTTTTTGAAATTACTATGGGTCAAGACACCATTGAGACGTTTATATTGGATATCACTAATGATGGAGAGGAAGGCTCTGTTTTAAATTATAATACATATCAAGGAATGGATTTAATCATTAGTGAGGAATTTGAACAAGGTCAATTACCTATAGATTGGGAGGATACAACGAATGCAGATTGTGATAACCCTGGATGGTTTATCACAGAAGATGCTTCGAGCTCTTATTTTACCATTCCTTCAGGTAATGGTTATTATATAGCAACTAATGATGATGACTGCAATAGTGATGGATCCAATGATATATTTTACACTGAAACGATAGAGATTTTGAATGGAACTAATGTATTATCATTTGATAGATTCTTTACTGCCGGTTTTGGACAAACCTTAGATGTATTGATATCTACAGATGGCTGGTTGACATCTGAAGAATTATTTTCTTTTGGCTATCTTGATGGAGATGAAAATTGGATAAGAGAGTCTGTCAATCTAAATGAATATATTGGTGAATTTATTTCATTAGGTTTTCATTCTAATGACAATGGGCAATGGGCATCAGGGGCTGCAATTGATAATATAAGACTAGGGAACATCCCATTTTGGATATCATCAGAGGGGTCTACAGAATATCTAGGCTATATGGAAAGTAGCACTATTGAGTTTACTATAAATACAAATGAATTAGAATTTGGGTTATATGAAACAACATTAGAAGTGCAAAATATTCAAAATGGAGAAATTGAGATAGTGGATATACAACTTGATGTAGAAGAAAATACAGTTGAAATAGATGAAGATAATTTTCCTCTTAAATTTTCTCTTTTCCAGAATTATCCAAATCCATTTAATCCAAATACTTCAATAAGGTTTTCTATTCCAAAAAAAGATGATATTACGTTAACAATATATGATATTCTTGGCAATAAGGTTAAAGAAGTGCAATACAGGGGAATGGATGGTGGGGAATATCAATTTCAATGGAGTGGTAAGAATCAAAATGGACTTTCTGTAAGTGCAGGAATGTATTTTTATGTGTTAAATGGATCTTCATTTAATAAAACAAGAAAGATGATTTTATTAAAATAGTTATTATTACAGAATAAATATGAGAGTTTTTGTATAAAGCATTGTTAAAATCACCCCCTTACATTTATAGATTTAATAGAAAAAGGAAATAAAGGAAATAAATATGTCTAAAACAAGTAAACTATATGATCAAATAAAAAGTCACTTTGATACTTTTGATTCAGAGCATGAAAAGAATATGAGTGGAAACAAAGCCGCAGGTTCTCGTGCTAGGAAAGCTATCGGAGAAGTGAAGAAATTAGTTACAGATTATCGAAAGGCTTCTGTAGCTGGTGAATAATGATCAGTAATTAAAAAAAACCCCGCTGGAGCGGGGTTTTTTTTTCGTAACCCTTATTTTAAATGAGAAAAAATTCTATAAGAAATATTGCAATCATTGCTCATGTTGATCATGGGAAAACAACTTTGGTTGATGGCTTATTAAAGCAGAGTGGAACATTTCAATCTCACCAAGATATTGAAGAACGAGTGATGGACTCAATGGATTTAGAAAAAGAGAGAGGAATTACCATCACAGCAAAAAACACAGCTGTATTTTATAATGAGATAAAAATAAATATTCTTGATACACCTGGCCACGCCGATTTTGGTGGCGAGGTTGAAAGAAGTTTGAACTTAGTTGATGGCGCACTTCTACTAGTAGATGCAAGTGAGGGACCTCTCCCTCAAACGAGGTTTGTGCTAAAAAAGGCTTTAGATAGAAAACTTCCTATTATTTTAGTTATAAATAAAATCGATCGAAGTGATGCAAGGATTGATGAGGTCATAAATGAAGTGTATGATTTATTTATTGATCTCGATGCTTCGGATAATCAAATAGAGTTTCCAATAATATATACTAATGCTAAAAAAGGGATTGCACATAAAGATATAGAATCTTCTTCATTAGACCTAATCCCTTTGTTTGATACGATAATTAATACAATTAAAGGTCCTGAAGTACGTGATGAAAGTAAGCCGCAATTTTTGATAACAAGTCTTGACTATGATCCTTATGTAGGACAAATAGCAGTGGGCCGGCTAAATAATGGTACCCTAAAAATGAATCAATTATATTCTTTATGTACATCTGATGTAAATAAAAGCGGACAAAAGTTTTCAGCGCTCTATACTTTTCAAGGATTAAACAAAGTTCAGGTTGATGAGGTTGAGGCAGGAGATATTATTGCATTTGCTGGGATAGATAATATTTCTATTGGTGATACGGTTTCAGATAATGAAGATCCACTTCCTTTGCCAAGGATTAAAGTTGATGACCCTACTGTTTCTATGCTTTTTTATGTAAATGATAGTCCATTTGCAGGAAAGGAAGGGAAATTCTTAACAACTAGACATCTATCTGAAAGATTAGACAGAGAGACTTTGAGCAATGTTTCTCTTCAAATTTCACCTACTGATAGAGCAAATGTTTTTGAAGTAAAAGGTCGAGGTGAACTTCAAATGGCAATTCTAATAGAAACAATGAGGAGAGAAGGATATGAATTTATGGTTTCAAAGCCTCAGGTTATTACTAAAACGGAGAAGGGTAATAAGTTAGAACCTATGGAGAAGGTTTTCTTAGATATTCCAGAAGAAAAGGTTGGTATAGTAACAGAGAAATTATCAGTGAGAAAGGGTAAGATGGCAAATTTGCAAAATCATGGAACAGGAAGAGTCAATCTTGAGTTCACTATTCCATCAAGGGGTCTTATTGGATTTCGATCACAGTT
>MDSV01032006.1_pt1 | contig 19985 bp, 32 predicted proteins | sample 810851 | NCBI WGS metagenome assembly MDSV01 (sample SAMN05326640, study PRJNA326480) | marine metagenome | isolation source: seawater | place: Atlantic Ocean: North East | collected 2012 | reverse complement strand
GCAATGGAAAACGGCACTGAATGGATATCTGCACCAAAACCTGTTCTGCTAGATGAAATTTACCAGACAGAGAACCTAGCAGATCCATCCACTAAAAATCATGAAATTGTGTTTGATGCGCCAAATGTAGTTAGACTAGGCAATGACTTGCTATTCCAGGTCAGCAATTCTGGCACGGAACTAGGAGCCAAGTGGTTGCAGACGATACTAGAACCTAGGGGTTATAGGATACACATGGCAGATAAATTCTATGCTTTCGCACATTTTGACAGCACTGTGTTGCCATTGCGTCCGGGATTGGTGCTGTTCAACGGCGATAGGCTGAATACAAACAGGTATCCAAAGATATTTGAAAGTTGGGACAAGATATTTTTTCCTGGTGACAAAGTCGTTGACGTGGGTTGTGCTTTACCAAACGGAGTCACGACCACTTCACCCTACATTGGCCTCAATTTTTTCAGCGTCAATGAAAATCTTGTTATATGCGATAATAATCAAACCCATCTGAGAAAAGAATTAGATAAACACGGAATTGAAACTATTGGACTAGAGATGAGGCACGCAAGATCAATGTCGGGCGGTTTCCATTGTGTCACATTAGATACAAAGAGAAAAGGTCACAGGCAAGACTACTTCTAATAAATACTACTATTATGTTTTCAAGCATCAAAATTATGATTGTAGCACTACTCATGGCCGGCATTGCAGGAGCAGGCATGTACGTAATGAAATTGCGTTCTGACAACGCAGTTTTGAAATCTAACCAAATAAAACTTGAAACAGCAGTTTCTGAACAGAACAAAGTGCTGGAACAACAGAAAAAAGATTTCGAAGCAATACTAGAAAGCAATAAAAAATTGAATATTTTAATTCAAACGTTCAAACAGGATCTCAATGATCTTGATAAAAGGTTCAACAAGAAGAAAAGAGACATTGGTAAACTTGCCATAGAGAGATCCAAGTCTGTGGAGCGTGTGATCAACAAAGGTTCCGCTGAGGCAAAGAGATGTGTGGAACTGGCCAGCGGCGCAGAGAGAACAGAACTAGAATTGAAAGCAACAAAGAAATCGGAGATAAACACGATGTGCCCGAGTTTGGCAAATCCAAATTTTGTAGATTATGAATAAAATTTTAGCCGTAGCATTGATCTTATTATTGACTGGTTGTAGCATAGGCGGAGAACGAAAGGTTAAAATATTCTCTGTCGAGGAACCAAGGGCAAAATTGAACCTACCAGATCCAATGCCATTGACTCTCGAAGACATACGTTGGATAATAATCACAAGTGAAAACGCACAAGAAGTTTTCCAGAGGTTGGAAGAACAGGGCATAGATCCTGTTTTGTTTGGCTTGACTGACAAGGACTACGAGATGTTGGCCAAGAACTTCGCACAGATAAGACAGAAATTACAGGAAACAAATAACCTACTTGAGGAATACAAGAAATACTACGAGGGTGAACAGAATGCAGACAGTAATTAAAATCATATCAGAACACCTGGATGTTGCGGAGAGCAAGGTTACACCAGAAGCACACCTAGTTGATGATCTAGGTGCAGACGGATTTGATAAAATAGAAATAGTGATACAAGTTGAACAAGCGACAGGCGTGAAAATTTCAGAGGACGACGGTGACAAAGTCCAAACAGTGCAAGATCTAATCAACCTAATAGCCTAAGACAGTAATGAGCAATAGTAAACTTTGGATCTTTGGATCAAGTCTGTGTCTACCTTATGGTTTAGACGATCCCAATGCAGGATGGGATAGCCATCTAGCACAAAAACTCCAAGCCACACCAATCAACCTTGCCCGAGCAGGAGCAGATAATCTTTTTATCTTTGCCAGCATATTAGATAACTTCAAGGACATAGGTGATAATGACACTGTAATTGTCGGATGGAGTCATCCGAGTAGAAAAACTTTCGTTATAGAAGATGATGTATCTCAGGAACTGGCAGAACAATCAGAATACTTCCAAGCATCAGGTAAGAAGTTTTACCGCAACAAAGCTAGGACACTGGACGACTTCAATTCTACGTTCAAAAAACTTTTCAGTATGAAGCCGAAGAATTCAGGAATAGCATATTACGATAAGTGGTTTAGTGACTATTACAGTGAACACGAACAGAAATTAAATTTTCAATCTTACCTAATGGCAATAGATAAGTTATTGATAGACTTTGTCTACATTCCTTTCTACTTCAGTAAAAATAGCGTTGATGGAATATTCAGGGTGCCTGAACACTTATGCCAAGTGGATTTCGTGTATGCAAATAGATTGGGTATAAGTGATCTGGACGCCCATATGAACGAAGAAGGTCACAAAATGTGGGCAGAAAAAATGTATATAGAAATAAAAAAAATAAAAGAAGATTCTGGTAATAGTCAATAAATACTACTATAATGAAAATAAGTGATCAAACTTCTATATCAATGCCAATGCGTAATTTGATATCTATTGTGGCCGCAGTGGCAGTGGGTGTATGGGCATACTTTGGTGTGATAGAAAGATTAAACAAACTAGAAACACAATCAGTATTGCTAGAAAAAGACATGAGTGCTGAAGATGAAAGATTGCACAGCGAAGTAACAAAGAACACAGACTTTAGAATAAAATATCCTAGAGGTGAATTAGGTCAAAGTTCGCAGGACATAGAACAGTTCATGTTGATTGAAGATCTATACAAGTCGGTTGAAAGAATGCAGAAGCATCTTGACGATATGGCAAACAACAAAGTCAATATAGAATTTTTGACCAAACAATTAGAAAAGGCCCAGGAAAATATTGAAAAGTTAAAAGATGCTGACAGAGAAATTGTATACAAAAACGGAGGAGAACACTGATGATTGAAACTGTGGTAGCGTTGTTGATGATAGTGAACAACGAAATAAAAGAACACCGTATACAAGAGTCTATGGCAAAATGTCTTCGAGGTAAAAGAACAGCAGAAAGAAATTACAGTCCAAACATCAAGTATCAGTGCATCAAAACAAAGGCAGAACTAGAAGTGTACATGGGCGAAACAAGTATTAAAAAAATAATCCTAGATTGATATGTGGACATACAGAGCGAAAGTGATCAAGGTCATAGACGGTGACACTGTTGACGTAGACATAGATCTAGGCTTTGGCATCTGGCAAAAGAACGAACGTGTGAGAATTATGGGCATAGACACTCCGGAATCAAGAACAAGAGACAAAATTGAAAAAAAATTTGGACTGGCTAGTAAGGCAATGTTGAAAAGGGTTTTAGGAAAAACAACAATTTTAAAAACTACAATTAACAAAAAAGGGCTAGACATGAAAGGAAAGTTTGGTAGAGTGCTTGGAGACTTCTTGTATAAAGGTAAACCAGTGTCAAAACTTATGTGTCGAGAAGGTTTTGCGGTGCCTTACTTTGGTGGAAACAAAGCAAAACTGAAAGCCAAACATATGGCAAATAGGAGAAAATTAATAAAAGCAGGAACTGTACAAGGAGACATCGAATAAATACGTATATAACAAGGAATATATTATGGAACTGATAGTATCACTAGCAATGAAATTTTGGCAATGGACTGTATTGATTGCAGTCGTAATCATTGGGGCAATTATTAACTTCGCCGACAAAAGAAAGAAACCAAATATAAAGTTTTACTTTAAAGGGTTTCCTGAATTACAGCCTATTCAAATTAAAACAAAAGGCAAAGGATTCTGGAAAGGTATTGCACTATGGTTGCTATCCACCAGAAATTGGGAACTAACCAAAGACTGGAAGTACAGCATAGATGGAACAGAATACGTGATACCAGCTGGATTTGTTTTTGATGGCGCAAGTATTCCCAAATTCCTTAGAACGTTCTTCTCACCTGTGGGCGTTTTACTAATCGGTGGATTGATACACGACTACGCATACAAATATAAAACATTGTTAGAAGTAAACAAAAAGAAAACAATGGGTGACATGAGCCAAAAAAGGGCAGATGAAATATTCAGAGACATCAATATTGTTGTGAATGGTTTCTATTCAATGAACTATCTTGCATACTGGTCATTGAGAATAGGTGGCTTTGTTGCATGGAACGGTCATAGAAAAAGAAACAACAAAATACCGGAGTTAGGATAATGGCTGAATTAAAAGAAGACAAATTGATTGTTAAAAAAGACAGCATGGTGAAACAAGGTGCTAAAGATGGCTGGCAACTGATCAAGATCATTTGGGTGTTCTTAAGAGATGAACTTCCACAGTTTTTATCAAACTGGAGAACAGTTCCAAGATTGATGATGGTGCTATATGGAATAGCATTCTATCAGACAATGACGTGGTTCATGGCATTGGAAAACCCAAACAATGCACAGGCAGGTTTTGTGTCTGTTGTGGTTGGTGCAGGGGCGGCCTGGTTTGGCCTTTACGTCAACGGTAAAAAGACCGACATCAAAAAGTAACAATAATTACATATAGATGAAACTATATGAACCTTTCCAATTCCTGTCGGCTGAAGAATGTGATAGGATAATCGAATACGGCAGACAAAATCAGATCAAGGACGCCACAAATCCAGCAAGGAAAAATAGAATTGTGTGGTACAAGGATAGCAAAGAATGGGAAAAATGGATTGCAATGCTGAATTCAATAGAACCGGTAATAGACTGGATACAGACACCACAAATTTCATTTTATCGACCAGGAGAAAAGTACGACTGGCATGACGATGGCTGGCCAGCATATAGAACACACATAAGGCATTTCACATTGACCTGTGAATTGCAATCTGCTCCCGGAGCCGGCTTCGAAATAAAAGACAGAAATATAACACCGTTAAGCAAAGGACAGGCTGTAATTTTCCGTTCTACAGAAAAACATAGGGCAACTACACCAGCCAATGGCGAACGTATTAGTTTTACCATATGGGCTATGGCGTTGAATAAAAATAAAACCGTAGCTCGTGATAGGCAAAGTTGACTTATTCAAATTCTACTATAAAATATAGGTAATGAAAAATTATTATAATATTTTAGGTATACCTGAAGATGCTTCTAACGATCAAATTAAAAAGGCATTCAAAGAAATTGCAAAAAAAGAACACCCAGACAGAGGTGGAAATGAAGCAAAATTCAAAGAGGCAAATGAGGCATACGACACATTAAAGGATTCAAAAAAAAGACACGAATACGATACTATAAGAAAATATGGGCAACCTGGACAAGGTGGTAACTTTAATTTCCGTTCTCAAGACTTTTTTGGTGATGAAATATTTGAAGACTTTTTTTCAGGTTTTGGATTCGGCAACAATCCGAACGTAAGAGCAAGAACTTTTAGATCAAGGCCTCAAGGAAATAAAAGTGTCAATGTACGTATGGCTGTCAGCATTAAGGAGGCCATGCAAAACATGGAGAAAACTATATCATATCGACTACCTTCTGGCAAAGAAGAGTTTGCAACTGTCAAAATTCCAGCTGGTGTCCAACACGGAGTAACATTCAAATACAAGGGCATGGGTGATGATTCGATTAAAAATGTGCCACGTGGTGACTTGCTTGTGCAAATGAGTGTGCTTGATTCTGACGGATTCACAAGGCGTGGAAATGATCTATATACAGACAAAACTGTAAGTTGTTTTGATGCAATACGCGGCTGTGAAATTGAAATAAAAGAACTTAACAACAATGTCCTAAAGGTCAAAATACCTGCAGGCACACAACCTGGCACCTTGTTAAATGTTAAAGGTCGAGGCATGCCTGTGCATAAAACATTAAATATTAGAGGCAATCTGTATGTTAAAGTGATGGTGCTCGTTCCACAACTATCGGCGGCAGATTTGAAAAAGATAAAAGATTTATGATACAAGTTTTCCAATACCCACATGTGACACTTTCGCAGGTAAGTTCAGCATGGAGTAAGAATGACAGTATTGAAGGATATAATGACATTGAAAAATTTGAAAATGATTTTATAAAATTAATGATCGCAGAAAAGGGTATGGGACTAGCCGCTAATCAAATTGGCATTACCAAGAAATTTTTTGCGATAGGTAACGAGTCATTTGACACTTTTAAAAAACATGCTATAATTTGGAATCCATACGTAATAAAATTTAGTAAAGAAAAAGTTATAGACGTGGAAGGTTGTTTAAGTTTTAAAGGCATATGGTTAAAAGTAGAAAGGCCAAGTATAGTAGAAGTAAAATATGAAACCACACAAGGAGAAACAAAGTTCGCAAAACTTACCGGAATGGAATCCAAGTGCTTCCAACATGAATGCGACCACCTTGAAGGTATTACATTTAATAAAAGGGTTAGTAAATTACGATGGGAAATGGCAAAGAAAAAATCAAAATAGGAAAGCGGACTAAAGTATGGAAAATATTAAACGGAACTTACAAACGACAGACTCGAGAAGAGAAGGCAGTAGAAAGTTTAATATGTGCAATCCAGCAGGAATTGGAATGGAACGACAGAGATTTGGCAACTTTTACAAAAATACAACAAGGAATTTTAGATTGGAGTGGAAATGTTAGAAAGCACAGAAAACCTAGAAAACATATTCGAAAACGCGGTTAGAGAAGCGGAGAAAAGAAAACACGAATACGTAACTGTTGAACACGTGCTTCTCGCACTTATAAAAGATGAGTCAATAGGAACCACACTACACGAATTTAAAATTAACGTAGGTGCTTTGATAAGAGACATAGAAAATTATCTCGATACAAAATGCCAGGATATAACATCTAAAGGCAAAGAACCAGTCACACCTAGAAAAACAGCATCCTTGGAAAGACTAATGAACCGTGCGTTTACACAGGCATTATTTCAAGGTAGACAAGATGTATCTGCAACAGACATCTTGATATCGATATTTTCAGAAAAGAAGAGTTATGCGGCATTTTTCCTTAAAAAACATAATGTCAACAAACAGGATCTTATGGATCTTGTAAGCACAGAAACAATACTAGATGAGGGAATGGCGGCAATCAGTGGCGGTGGTCCACAATCCGAACAAAGACTAAGGCCAAATCAGGCAGATAGGATTTTAAAAAGTTATTGTGAAAACTTAAATCAAAAATATTTCGACAAGAAAATAGATCCTGTAATTGGTAGGGAAGAAGAAACAGAAAATTTAAAGCAAATACTTGCAAGAAGAAACAAAAACAATGTCCTTATAGTTGGCGATCCTGGTGTTGGTAAAACAGCAGTGGTGGAAGGACTTGCCAGACGTATCGCAAAAAACAAAGGCGACGTGCCTGAATACATAAAGGATCATATTGTTTGGAGTTTGGATATCAATAGTTTAATTGCTGGTAGTAAATTTAGGGGTGACTTCGAAGAAAGATTAAAATTAATTACGAATGCTCTTGATCAAAAAGGCAAATCCATATTGTTCATAGACGAGGCACACATGATGGTTGGCGCTGGTGCCACAGGACAGGGTAACAGCATGGACATGGCTAACGTTATCAAACCTGCTTTACTAAAAGGTTCAATAAAAGTAATTGCATCAACAACATGGGAAGAATATAGAAAATATTTTGAAAAAGACAGAGCGTTAATGAGACGTTTCCAAAGACTACAGATAGGTGAACCAACAAAAGATACTGCTATTAAAATACTTAAAGGTGTAAAACATTATTATGAAAAGTTTCATAAATGCACAATTACAGATGAGGCCTGTGAAGATGCAGTTGAATATTCTTCTAAGTTTATTGCAGACAAGAAGTTGCCAGACAAAGCCATTGATGTAATGGATGTAGCCTGTGCAAGGTTGAGATTAAAAGGTATAAAAGATGGCAAGATTGATCACGATGAAATAATACATGAAATATCTAACATGACGGGAATCAGCATAGAACAACTTTCACAAAAACAAGCTAGTAATTTAAAAACTCTAGAAGAAAAGATGAAATTACAAGTGTTTGGACAGGACAAAGCAATCAACACAATAGTCGATAAGATATTGGTTGCAAGAGCCGGACTTAAGGCATTAAACAAACCTGTTGGCTCTTTCTTATTCCTAGGACCCACAGGTTGTGGTAAGACCGAAACTGCGAGACAACTTGCTAAAACACTTGGTGTGGAATTGCTAAGGTTTGACATGAGTGAATATCAGGAGAAACACAGCATTGCAAAATTGATCGGATCTCCTCCAGGATATGTGGGATTTGAAGATACAACAATGGGCGGTGGAATGTTTGTAAATGAAGTCGAGAAAAACCCACACGCAGTTGTGTTGTTTGACGAAGTAGAAAAAGCACATCGAGATGTTTCTAATATGTTGTTGCAAGTTATGGATTATGGTACTGTTACCGGTTCCAATGGTAAAAAGGCTGACTGCAGGAATATAACACTTATAATGACATCCAACTTAGGTGCCGAAGAAAATGAAAGAAACAATATCGGATTTGGCAGTTTTGAAAGAACTGGAGAAGACGATGTTGCAATGAAACGTTTCTTTCCACCAGAATTTAGAAATAGATTAGACGGAACAATTAAATTTAATAAACTGGGCAAAGATACCATGAAATCAATTGTCAAGAAATTCTTACAAGAATTAAATGCAATGACCGTTGAAAAAAGTGTAGAAGTAAACGCTACTGACGATGCAATAGACTTTTTAATTAAAAAAGGATTTGATAGCAAATTAGGTGCAAGACCTTTACAACGTGTAATAGATGACGAAATCAAAAAGCCACTATCAAGAATGATCTTGTTTGGAGAACTGCAAGAAGGTGGGATGGTAGAAGTTGGACTATCTAAAGATGTAGTACCAAAACTTACGGTTGAATTTAAAGCCAAAAAAATCCTAACACAACTTAATGCTGATGCAGTGAAAAATGAGAAAACATCATAATAAACTTTTTTACGGAAAGTATAGATATAAAGTTTCATTTAACTTTCCATGGGCACCCATACTATATCCAACAACAGATGAGTTTTTACAAGATGTCATCGACGGGAAACAACGTGGCACAAAATACCTGAATAGCTCTTGGTACAATGTTAGTAGCGAAGTGGTCCAATTAGCAAAATTTATAAAAGACAACAGATCCAAGATGAAGTTTAGGCTACAACAAAATAAGTCCATATTCTACACTGATAAAAAATTTGCTAACCAATTGGTTAGTACATTCTGGGAAGACTGGGTTGGTTCTACTGTGGTTGACCCAAAGTATGCAAATTTGAAAGAAAATACCATAGGGTGCATGAGACTACCTCATGGAAAGTACAAATATCAAATCCATCTAAAGAAAAAATTATCCTGGCAAGTAAATGAAGATAAACGCATTGCCTTGCTTAAATTTTTAGATAATAATGTTGATAGTGTGTATGTTTCTAACAGCGGCTTAATCGACTGGTTGGAAGGCAAAGACCGTTGGTATCCATCAAGTTATTTTTATGTAACTGAAGAAAAATTTTTATCTCCTCTATATGTGATTGCTGGAGATATGATAGAAAAAGTAATACAATTTAAGGAGTCAAAAAGTGCAGGCAATAAAAAAACTACAAGAAAATAAAATTTTTGGAAAAAATACAATCGTCGAATCTTACATTGAAAAAACGTTATGGGGCACCCCATTGTATAAAAAAGCATTCTTTTTGGTCAAAAAAGCTGATGACAAAGATTGTATATGTGAAGAACTAGGAGCAACTGACGGAAAAGCTCATAAAATAAAATATGTAAATATTTTGACTGTAGACGGGCAAGAACCTAACGAACTGGCGGCTGTATACGGACTAGGACCAAAAACTGCAAGATTCAAGAGGCGCAAGGCCGAATAAATATACGAAATGGCACAGACATCAACAACATTAATGAGTTCGAAATCACACAAGGCCGATATCACGGTCACAGAAGGTGCGTCATTTACCGTAACAGGAACAGAATACAAAATATCCACAACATCAACAAGTCTAAGTAATTTAGCCCAATTTGATGTAATAAGTGTTACTGGAACTTCAAATAACAATCAATCGTTCACTATAAAAAGTGTTGCGGACGATGGGCTGTCAATAATTGTGGAAGAAATTGTTACTGCTGAAACATCTGATGGATCTACAGACACAGTCATCGATCATGTTGGTTTTGTAAGTGATAAAGTAAAAGGTGATGGATATTACTCACAGCCAGACGGTGTGCATACGGTGGCATATAAAATTGATACATCAGTAAACGCAGACGCAACAATAAAGATGCAAGGATCTTTGGCTACAACGCCAACTGAAGATGATTTCTTTGACATAGGATCAACTTCACCAACTCCTGATCAAAGTACAACAATATTTTCATTTAACTTCACTGGTAATTTTGTCTGGGTACGTGCAAAAATTACTGGTCTCACAGCCGGCCCAATTACCAACATCCAACTGAACAATTAATTCCATAAACACTAGGTTTTGTTAAGATCAACTTTGGTTGACGTATCTTAGTTCTATGTTATACTTTACATATGAACGACAAAGACTTAGAGCAAATACAAACTATAGATGTAACCGTTACTGCGGAAAGTATGGATGCACATGTGATCTGCCTTAAAGAAAATGGTTACAAAGTTCTAAAAAAATCCTCAGCATACTTAACATATCTTTTATTCTTTGTATTAGGTGGGTATGCTACCGGCATTTTAATTCAATGAGGAAATTTAAGAACATCATCCTTGCGGGTGCCATGGCGACTACACTTACTGCCTGTGGCGGAGGAGGTGCTGGGGGAGGTGCAGGTGCTGTACAGGACTTTATTGAAAAAGACTTATCAAACTTATCTGGAAGTGAATCAATCATATCGTCATATTCAAGTCTGTTGACAGGATTCAATTCAACCATATCAAGTGGAAATTTTGCCAGTTTATCGGCAATAATAACAGGTCCAAATGACGAAGACATTACTAAAGCCAACACATTATTGACAATGTTGGATCAAGCAGAGTCGCTCTGGTCACAAACTTTGTCACTGATAGAATCGCAAGATGCTGATACAAGGCTTGAAATTTACAATAGCGATGACTATAAAAATGCACACGCGGCACTCCTATATTTGAAGAATCATGTCAAACCAATTATACAAAAAGTTGCTATTGGAGAAAAACTTACTCTCACAGAATTTAACAAAGTTGCCAGTGACAAAAAAGCAGAAGACTTAATAAAAGAAGAAAAAAGCAATACTGTTGACGCCTACGTGGAAGACAAAAAGGCAAAAATTAATCAAGAAAAATTATTAGCAGAAAATAAGAAAAATGAAGAAGACACAAAGGAAGAGGAAAAGCAAGACGCCAAAAAAGAAGATACTAAAGAAGAAGATACTAAAGAAGAAGCAGGTACTAAAGAAGAAGATACTAAAGAAGAGGATACTAAAGAAGAGGATACTAAAGAAGAGGATCCATGGAAAGGTATAGAAGATAAAAAGAAATTCGTAGGAAATACTACTCCAAATTTTAGTTCTGATAAAACTACATACGAAACACAGGAATATTTTGCCTACAACAACGGATTTAAAGAACACAAACAAATAAATGCCAGTTCGGCATACGCAAAAGGCTGGACAGGTAAAGGGTCGATCGTTGCAGTGGCTGACACAGGGTACGACATAGACCATTCCGAATACTCAGGACAGATACATTCAACCATTGACAAAACCAACACAGGCATGGATGATATTGGATACACATCTGGAGGCAACAAATTCTATCATGGTAGCCATGTATTGGGCACTATTATTGCAAAAAAAGACGGTGATGGTATGCACGGTGTTGCTTTTGACTCTCAAGCCATTGTCATTAAAATAGGAAATGGCAGATCGGTTGATACAGCACTTGCGGCCGAAGGATTTAAAGAGGCGGCAGATAGTGGTGCTGTGGTTGGTAATCTTTCAGCCAATTCTCGGTACGATTCGGACTTTAGAAACAACACAAAAAAATTAAGCGATGGAACATATGTTTATCAGGGCACAAACAATTTAATTGATTACGCCAATAGTAAATTTTACAATCAGCAGAATACGGACATGTGGAAAGCTGTAACAGACAAAGGCATGATAATAGTAAATTCTGCAGGCAACCAAGCTCTTGACTATGCGGCCAATCCAGGATTTTTTGCGACAGTGGTGGATGCCGAAGGCAATCTTGTTTTGGGAGGCAAGATGCTGATAGTAGGAGCGGTGGATCACAACAATAACTTTTCAAGTTATTCCAACAAGGCAGGGCATCTGTGTATGGACATAGTCGATGGCAAATGCAATGACAAATACAAAGTGTCAGACTTTTATGTTTTGGCTCCTGGTAACACTTATTCCACCGATGGTGCAGGTGGCTATCAAGTGTTGATGGGAACATCGATGGCGGCCCCTATTGTTACAGGTCAAATTGCAATACTGCACCAGATGTGGCCACACATGAAAGGTGAAAATTTGGTCAAGTTGGTTACATCGACTGCCAACAAAGATGCTATCAATGGCTACGATGAAAACATACACGGCCAGGGCGTAGTTGACTTTGACAAGGCCACCGAACCACAAGGAGTAATAGGCATACCTGTTGATGGAAGGGTGGACGGATCTACAAGTAGTATTGATAATTCTTATGTGTCCGGTAGCAGTTCGGCCATAGCAAATTTATCTAACATAAAAATAATGATAATAGATGAGTTTGATCGTGACTACTACATGAACTTAGGCACAAACGTTATGGTGCATGACAAAAGAAAGAATTCAGATATAGATGCAATGATGCATGGATATTCGTATCAACCTTACAATCAGATGTTTGGCTCATACACACAGGGTGGACAATATGATTTAGAATATATGAACTTTGGTGTTTTCACTGGCGAAAATGGCAATGGAGATTATTCGGCCAATGTAGGAAAAACTTTTTGGCTAGGCCATAATTTTGGAATTAGAACAAATGTTGGACATATGAGTGAGCAAGATACTTGGTTAGGTAATGATTCAAATGGAATTTTATCAGTAGGCGACAACAACACAACAAACTATGGTCAGATAGGTGCCAGTTATCAAATTGGAAACAATGTGTTGACTTTTGATTACTCCAAAGGCTACACGGATATAAACACTATTGATGATAGTTTAATTACAGGCTTTAACAATGTTGAAACAGAATCTTACAAATTGGCTTATGAAATACACAAAGATAGGCACAATACTTTCGGTTGGTCGTTCTCACTTCCAAGTCATATAACATCAGGTACGATGGACTTGGAAGTAGCCGAAAGCGTAAATTTAGATGGATCGATCAATTACGAAACAATTAATTCTAATTTGAAGCAAAATACAAAAGAAAAAAACATAGGATTCTTTTATAGTCATTCACCTAGGCATGAAATGGACGCATCGTTCAATTTCAGTATAGAACACAGGCAAAATATTTCGGGAGTTGATGGCAATGATGGAATACAGGTCGGGTTCAACTTCATTAAAAAATTGGCACTGGTTTGTGGAGTTCCAGACACAGGACTAAAATTTATAGATGAAAAATTAAAATTCGCCAAGAATCCAAAATGTTTTGACGAAAACGGAAAGATTAAAAAGAATTTGTTCAGTAAAAAAACTAATGACAATGTTGAACAACATGGACTTGTTTATGATATGAAAACAGACATGTTTGTTCCTATAAAAGAGAAAGACAAATTATGGAAAAAATAATTATTACTTGCATACCAAACGGGAAAACAAAGCCAGCGGAGATCCTAACACAGAATGACAAATACTGTAAGGTTGTGCTTGAAGGGACTCAAATAACGATTGAGATGTTTCGAGACAAATTAAATACACCGTATATTGGACATACAGCAGGATTACAATTCGAATGGCAACCGAAAAACTAAAATTTAAATTAGAACTTTACTCTACTTTCTGGGATAAAAAACCAACCTGTGAAGTTCTAATCAATGGTGTTTCTCGGTGGAATGATGTTGTGGACGGCTCTGATCAGGATCCAACTGTGATTGAATTTGAACATGAATGCGAAGAAGGAAAACAATACGAACTTATCCTAGACAGAAAAGGCAAAGATAAAACACAAACTATCGTAAATGACAAAGGCGATATATTGCATGATCAAATGTTACATATCAAATCTGTTGAAATTGATGAAATTGAGATAGGCACACTGGTTTATGAGGGCATATACAAACCTAACTATCCGGAACCATGGGCCACGCAACAACATGAGGCTGGCGTAGATTTGCCTCAAACATGCAAAAATGTTACCGTAATGGGCCATAACGGAACTTGGACATTTAGGTTCTCATCACCTTTTTATATGTGGCTTTTAGAAAATCTTTACTAATAAATATGCTTATATGAGAGCATCACAATTTATAACCGAGGCAATGGATAGCGACGCTGTAAATGAATTAGATTCGTTTATCATGAATGATGAAGATTTGTACAGAAGGAGATTCATGCCTATAATATCAAATATTAAGAGAAAACTTAAAAGAAACGTATATGATCATGAAAAAGCACAAAAATTATGGATGTACTTAATAGATGATGCCGCAAGGAAATACGTGCAAGAATTTGGCTCCTCAGGCACTGATGTGAAAGACATGTTTCCAAAAGAAACAAGACAACAAGTTGCAAGGATCATATCAGACAGAGAATTAGAAAATATAAAACAAGGCGAATACGATGTTACTCAAGGAACTGTTTCTTAGGGAAGACGATCGTTCAACAGCCGTATTTGCATTTGGCCGATTCAACCCACCCACAATAGGACACCAAAAATTAGTAGAAACTGTTTTGGCTACTGCAAAAACAGCCAACGGTAAAGCATATCTATTTTTATCTCACAAACAAAACAACAAAACTGATCCATTAACATTTAAAGAAAAGCAAGATTATTTAAAGATGTTTTACCCTGACATTGCAGTAGGTGATGCTGGAGTAAAAACTATCATACAGGCTTTACAAAAAATACAATCAGAAGGCAGAACAAAACTTATAATGGTTGCTGGATCAGATAGGGTTGAAGAATTTTCAAAATTATTAAATCAGTACAATGGTAAGCCAGACAAACAAGGTAATGACCTTTACAAGTTTGATTCAATCAATGTTGTGAATGCAGGACAACGAGATCCAGACCAAGAAGGTGCCGCTGGCGCATCGGCATCCAAGGCCAGAGAACTAGCAAATAAAGGCCAGGAGCATGAATTCAGTAAGATTATACTGGGAGGCAATTCTGGTAAGAAGTTATATGATATAATACAAAATAGACTCGGCGAGCAGATTGACGAAAACAACAAAAAGTTGTATAATGAACAAATGGACGGTAAACCAACAGTGTATTTAGATATGGATGGCGTACTTGCAGATTTCTTCGGCGGTGTAGAAAAAATGTATGGAGTCGAACATTGGAAACAGTTGACCAATGATAAGACCAAGGATCTAAAAAAAGAAGTCATAGATAGGATTACTGGCACTGATTTTTTTGCAACGCTTCCAAAATTTGGTTCTGCAGACGCATTGATCGATATGGTACAAGAATTCACTGGCGGTAAGTTTAGTATTAATACATCTCCACTAAGGGGAGATAATGAAAATTCTGGCAAGTACAAAAAGGTTTGGATATCTAATAACATAGAACAACCAGATGAAATAATTGTTACTGGTAGGAAAGAAACTTATGCTAAGGATAAAGGCACAGGCACGCCAAATATTTTGATCGATGACAGACCAGTGAACATACAACGTTGGCAAGGTGCTGGCGGATATGGAATTTTATATCAAGCAAACAGAGATTCATTAGATAAAGTCAAGAAAGGATTGGAGGATTATGGCAAAGCACAGCGGGATCAATAGACCCTATGAGATAAAAGGGGAGGACAAGTCACCGGCAGAACGTCAAAGGGAACTAGACGAAAAAATGAAAAAGTTTTTGGCTAAAGGTGGCGAAGTAAAAAAAGTAGAATCTAGAATAACAAAACAAATGTTAGAAAACTGGAAGTTTTAATGAACATAGAGGATTTGAAACGATTGGCTGGGATAGATAAGCCTGGTGGTGATGCATCCATGGGTGAAAATCTAAGTTACATAGGTACCGCAAAAAGCCAATATCAAAAAAAACACAATATACAACCAGGCACAGACGAGTGGTTCAAATTATGGTTCGCAAAGCCCAAACTGACCGGCGAGAACCCAATGCCTAAGGCAAAATCCAAATAAATACTCGCATATATGCGAGCCTCAGACCTAATTGCAGAACGTAAGTGTCCAAGAACAAAAGCAAATGAATGCAGTTGTTCAAAGATAAAAACTATGACCGAATCATTGGACACTGTGATAGCACAATGTGACCTACAACATTCTGACAAAGTGAAAGGTACAATATTGTTAATGCAATCTCCAGGCACACCAACACTAATCAAGGGCACTATTACAGGACTTGAGCCAGGAAAGCATGGATTCCACATACACGAGTTTGGAGATATGAGTGATGGTTGTAAAAGTATGGGCGGACATTATAACCCAGATGGTGTAGATCATGGAGATCTAGAAAAAGGCCATGTGGGCGACCTTGAAAATGTTATTGCAAACGACGAAGGAGTAGCAAATTTTTCTATTACAGCTAAAAGAGTAGATTTGATAGGTGATAGGTCAGTGATTGGTCGTGGATTAGTGATTCACGAAGACGAGGATGACCTAGGTAAGGGTGGTGACGCCGAAAGTTTAAAGACAGGAAACGCTGGTGAACGACTTGCATGTGGGGTCATTGTGGTAAGAAGCAATGAGAATTAAAGAAATCACAGAATACGTCACGAAATACGTCCATCCGGATGTGGACAAACAATTAAAGAAATACGAAAAGAGAGCTACTAAGAGAACACGCATGGGCTACTCACCTGGATTTTTAGCATACCCTTACAGAGTCAAAGAAACAAAGGAAGCTCCACCAGGAACTTATTTTACAAAGACCGGCAACCTGGTAAAAGGCAGATTGACAAAAGCCGCTAGGGAAAAAGGTGCCAGAGAAACTGATCCAAAAGATTCACAGAGATCCAAAGTGCCACCGGTCACACAGAGGAACGAAGGAAAAAAATGGAGCAAGAAATATAAAAAATCAATTAATTGTAACAACCCCAAAGGTTTCTCACAAAAGGCCCATTGTGCAGGCAGGAAGAAAAAATGAAGTTTTATTTAAGTGCTATAATTTTTACATTTATACTATTTGCATTTTTAACAATGTTATGGATGAAAGGTACACCGGTTAGTTTCTAATGAAAATAAAAGATATAATTGAAAGAGGATTAATAATGCCGCAAACAATCAAGCCCATGGGGTTGATACATCTACCTGGCACTGGTCCTAACAACAGGTTTGACTTTAAAAATAAAGGCAACAATAGGGCTAACGAGGCAAGAGGGTCATGTTGGCACGGATATCAACAAAAAGGATACAAGAAAAAAGGCAACAAAATGGTGCCGAATTGTGTCAAAGAACAATCGTCGAACGAAGAAGCCGCCGGAGTGGGAATTATCACAAAACAAAATACAACACAGGATGTAAAGCCAGGTGAGACCACGAGGCAGGCAAACAAGTTACATCTAGGTCTAACAAAAAAAGGACTACCAGCAAGAGGAATGAGAGAAAATTTTGCCGACAAAAAAGTCAAAGGCAAAAGCAGGCCAGGAAGAGTAAAAAGATCAGGTGCCAGTTGCAAAGGATCTGTAAGCTCCTTAAGAGCAAAGGCTAAGAAGTATGGTGGAGAACGTGGCAAGATGTATCATTGGTGTGCCAACATGAAGTCTGGACGTAAAAAGAAAAAATAATTACTTCAGTATGAAGTATATTTTAGCAGTTGGTATAATATTCCAAAAATATAAAAAGCCAATGGAAGTTACTATTCAGTCCAAAAAATTTATAGATTCATTTGTAATTGAGAAAGATATAGGATGCAAAGATCATCCCGAAGCCAGATTTGAAACTACTGTTGGTCCGGGATACTACGTAGCAAGAGATCGTGGTGATTTTCCATACTTGGATATTCCAAAAAAATTCTTCTTTTACGAAATAGATGATGGTGCAGTAGGTGGAAAAATCTTATTGAGTTTTGATTGTGAAGACAACAATTACACAAATGGCTTCATGACCAAAACTAGCATGTTTAAACTCAGAATGGTATCTCTCATACCAAAACATTTTTTTTCACTCTATTATAAAACCAAAGGCCAACATCGTTTTTTTAAAAGATTACAGGAGAGATCCTGCAGAAAAGTTTACAAAGAGCCCGATAGTGTTTGGCCATACAATCGTAAGAATTGGGCTTGGAGCAGTGCCAATACAAAGTTAGATACAGCACATTTGCACATAGACCGTAAGCCACCGTGGATTGGTGGAAAAATACAAGTGGAAATTCCAGTGATTAAAAAATTTGGGGTCAAAATGTTTGATCCGTATAGTGATAGGAAATATGGATTTGTATTGTCTAATATGTTTTGTTATAAATCCATTTTTGAAAAATACTACAAACTAAATATGCTTAATGAAGATTAGCGAAGTGATAAGAGAACAGGCCACAGCAGGTGCCACAAGTGCAGGAAACATAGCCTCACTTGCCAATCCTCACGTTGCGGCTGGCCCGGATAGATTCAAAAAATCATACACAGGATCGCCAGGAAAATCAGGCACCAAAGCACCTAAATTACCAAAAATTGTACAACCAAAAAACCCAGATGGATCGGCTAAAGGAGCCCATGCTTTACCCGGTGTCAGTTTATTTGGTGGACCAGGAATCAGACGATAATGGAAGATGTGTTAGTTTTAAGAAAAGAATGGATAGTCAAATGCTTGAATTGTGGACATGATGCACATGAAGGTGTTTTATACAGAACTGAGAAGGACTATGACGGCAGAGAGTACCAAATAGAGGTATGTAAGCATTGTAGATACGAAGACCAAGCCGCATAAATACGGATACTATGAGATTTCATGAATTCAAAGCTGACGGATCTACACTTGCAGTGAGAACAATCAATAGATACGCTGACGAAATAGGCAAGGATTCAATGGACTATGATATGTTCAAAAAATCCGCAGAACTATTAGACAAGCAGATGTTGGCATCTTTGGCAAAACACATCAACGACGCAGATACAAGCCCAAGAGAATACGTAATGAAAGTGATTGCCAAGAGAGATCCAGACACATTCAAAAAAATGTATGGTGATCAAGATGGTTATTTTTCGTTAATGAAACCTCGAAAAGATTTGACAGACAGCGAAATACGTGAAGGCGCAACATTCACTGGATATTACAAAGATGAACAAAGAGATGTGTGGACGTTTCCTGATGAGATGGAAACAAAAACTCCTCACAGATCAAATTTTGCCGCAAGAGAGTTTCTAAGCAGGATTGGGCTAGATCCTAATTTTGAGGACAATGCACCTATTCCGTTAGATCAATTCATCAAGGCAACAAGAGCATACATGGAAAAAAATATTGCAGACAAAGACACAAATGAATACGACGAAGTTGAAATGTATGATCAAGAAGCATTAAGAATGAAAGCTAACCATAAGGAAATTACTCACGTACAATTTGCATAATGAAATTTAAAGAATTCAAACACGAACCAGTTGAGCCAGACACATACGAAGCATCAATGGCATTGAACCAATTGATGAGGATCGGCAAACACGCAATAAAACTGCACAACATGATAGATGATGACGCAGAGATGGAGTCATGGGTGGCGAGCAAAATTGACCTAGCAGGTGACTATGTGAAAAAAGTTTACAACTATACCGAAGGTGAGAAGGCCGGCCTGTACGATGACGGTGGTATGACAGAAATTAAAAAGATGCCAAAGGGCACAGGTACCATGTATGGCGTCAAGGAAGACGCAGGCGAAAAGATCGCCAACATGGCACAGAACATGACTAAAGATGAGTTCATGAGTAATGCTGACGAATTGGGTTTGACTCCAAAAGAAGCCGCAGAATATTATGAAAAAATGCAAGGTGGTGCGTATGCTGGCAAGTTCGAAGACGCAGGCGAGGG
>MDSV01026902.1_pt1 | contig 19988 bp, 16 predicted proteins | sample 810851 | NCBI WGS metagenome assembly MDSV01 (sample SAMN05326640, study PRJNA326480) | marine metagenome | isolation source: seawater | place: Atlantic Ocean: North East | collected 2012 | reverse complement strand
TATAATCACGCTTATTAATCGTGAATTTTCCCTTTCCTTCTGAAAGGTAGAGTCTGGCTACTGCGTCTTTGCGACGGCCTGATGTGTTAGTTACGTCCATGCTTAAGCTTAGTCGTTAAAAGTAATCGCCGTTGGCTGTTGAGCCTCGTGCTTGTGAGTTGCACCAACATATACGTGCATATTGCGAAAGAGTGCTCTGCCTAAGGTGTTCTTAGGGAGCATACCTCTTACAGCTTCTTCCATCATTGAGAACGGCTTGCGTGCCATCACCTCAGCTGCGGTACGGCTGCGTTGACCACCTGGATACCCTGTGTGGCGTATGTATGTTTTCTGATCCCACTTCTTGCCCGACAGAGTGATCTTCTCTGCATTGATGACTACGACATAATCCCCGCAGTCAGCGTGAGGTGTAAAGTTTGGCTTGTGCTTGCCACGAAGTAGTTTTGCTACTTCTGATGCAATGCGCCCCAAAGTCTGCCCATCAGCGTCAACCAATAGCCATTTCTTGTCGGCGTTCTCCTTATTTGCGGAGATTGTTTTGTAACTTAAAGTATCCACAGAGAATGTGTTGCGTGTTGTAATTTCCCCAAAATTTAGGGATGCAAAGATAGTAAATAATGTGAATAACCAAGCGTTTTAAGTGAACAAAGTTTACTTTTTTCCTTTCCGACCTTTTAATTCTATGTCATAAGTGCAAATAAGCCTGTGCTCGGTCCATGGATCGGCCGTGTTTTTTTGTTGTTCAACTTGGTAGCCAAATGAAGCCCAGCGACGTTTAGAAGTCTTTGTACTAAGGACAAATCGCGCACGAAAATCACTGTAATACCAGCCGAAATCTTTTTGCCTGGCGAAGATCTCTGTGGAAACAGTCGCCTTCAGTTTTTTTGAAAACTTACCGTGTAAAGCACAGCGAAGCCTCACAGCATTTGCGAAACCCTCGTCTTTAAATGACGATTGATATCGCAGTCGACAAGAAACAGACACGTTTTCGGAGAGGTCGGTTTTCCATCTTGCAGAACCCGAAAGTCGTCGAATGGGCTCCCACATTAAATTGTCTGCTCTAGACATTCCGAGTCGCAGAGAAGCGGCAACCTTAAAGTCTGGGGCAAATGGTGAAAGATCTTGAGAGACTCCAAGATCAGCAAAAGCAGAGCCAAGGCGAGAAAAATCGTAGTCCCAACGCGCCTGTGTTTCTACTTCATAGCTGAAGTTTTCAAATACATCTTGAGAGATGCCTGCGCCAGACCAAAGGCCATAATCGGTCCACTGTGCATGTAAATTGCCCACAGCAACAAAGATTATGAGTGCGAAGACGTGTCTCCGAATGAGCGCCGTCCTAATAATCGTCATAGATCACAAATGGGTCTAGCTGTATCACATCGTCTTTGTCTTGAATCTCGATTTCATAGGAAACAGGCACGCGGGGCAACGGCGTTGAGGTTGCGGACGTGTCTTTTGAATATACATAGAGGGTATACGCACCAGTACGGAGCCATTCGAATGTAAAGTCGCCATCCGGATTCGTGTCTACCTTATCGTCTGGGCCTAAGTGATCCCCATAAATAATAAACACCTCAACATTTGAAGCCGCAATTGTATCGACCGTGGATTGGGGATTATTTAGTTGTACCCTCCTGACAAGCTCAACGGAACCCGTAACACTCGCTCTTCCTCCTTCTCCGGGGGTCCTTACACATGAAAATAAAGTAAGAGAAGTCAATAGTAGGAAAGTCGTTAATATTTGGATGCTTTTCATACTGCCAAATTACATGCAAATCGTACCTTGTCACCGCAAATGCACAATTTAGATTCTATACACAGTATGAACACCCTTCAGTTGGGAGAGGGAAGGTTAGAGGTGATTTGCGGTCCGATGTTTTCTGGGAAAACGGAAGAATTGTTGCGCAGAGTCCGAAGGGCAGTCATTGCACATCAACCTACGTTGCTCATTAAACCCGCAACCGACACCCGTTACGCAGTTAACGAGATTGTTTCTCACGATAAAAATGCCATGCCTTCTAGGGTGGTTTCGAAGAGCAAAGACATCCTTGAGTCTCTTGATGTTGATGGCCGAAGCGCACTCGTCATCGCCATTGACGAGGCGCAGTTCTTCGATGACGACCTTCCTGAAGTGTGCAATGAACTGGCAAATAGAGGGCTAAGAGTGATTGTTGCGGGTTTAGATATGGATTTTACCGGGAAACCATTTGGCGCAATGCCCACGCTTTTGGCTTTGGCTGAAGAAGTGACCAAACTCCATTCTGTGTGTGTAGAAACGGGCCGAGACGCTCATTTTTCTCACAGAATTGCAGGTGGGGTTGACACAGTCGAACTCGGGGAAAAAGACAGATACGTCCCTTTGGCAAGACATGCGTTTGTCGCTTTCAGAGCGCCAAAAAAGAAAACCGATCCCGAGACGGATGGTTAAAAACGATGATGCCCGTCACGTCACATCTTTGACGCTTGACCTGAAAAAGGTTTCGCATAATTTAAAGCGAATTAGGACGACGGTAGGGTCGGATGGTGTCATCGCTGTCGTCAAAGGTTTCGGATATGGAACGAATGCCCCCGCTTTGTCAAAACGCTTGGAACGCGAAGAGGTTGATTATTTGGCGGTTGCCTACGTGGATGAGGGTGTGAGGCTGAGAGAGGACGGAATCAGTGCTCGGATTCTTGTGATGAATCCCGATTCAATGACCTTTGAGGCGCTTAAGAAGTACCACCTTGAGCCCACTATGGTTTCTCTGGCACAACTCAGAACCTACATGAACTGGAGATCTTTTTCCGAAAGCACGCCGCAGCGAATACATTTAAACTTTGACTCTGGAATGCACCGGCTGGGGTTTAAGGAGGAAGAGTTAAATGACGTTATTGACATCCTTCGTCTAACAGAAAACATTGAAGTCGCAACCGTATATACACACCTTGCAGGGGCAGAATCATCATCACTTGATCATTCAACTTTAAAACAATTTGAACGTTACGACACCATTTGCACCCAGTTAAGGGCGGGATTTAAGGGTTCACCCTTGTTAGAATCTTTCAAGACGCACGCATTAAATTCATCGGGAGTCGCCCGTTTCCCAAATCATAAATATGACTTTGTTCGGTTGGGTATTGCACTTTTAGGGTCTGAACTTTCTCAAAATGATTGGGGCCTTGAGCCGGCTGTAAGCTTTAACACTGTTGTTTCCCAAGTCATCAATGTGCCAAAAAACGAGGGGTTGAGTTACGGATTTACAGATGCGTCAACACAGTCCCGAACAATTGCATGGATTCCCGTTGGATATGCAGATGGATACCCAAGAAGTTTGAGTAATGGCATCGGTAGGGTGTGTGTGGGGAAAGGTCCTGAGAGGTTCATGGCAAAGGTTGTGGGCCGAATTTGTATGGACCTTACGGCGATTGATGTGACCGATAGAAATGTAAGGCCCGGAGACCCCGTGGAGTTATTTGGAGAAGAGGTCAGCCTAAACGAAGTCGCTGCAAAAGCCGGCACGATCGCTTACGAGATAATCTCAAATATCCATCAAAGGGTGGTCAGAAAATAACGGAATCTTGAGGGCGAGAGATCGCAAACATCTCTAAAAGATGCTACAAAGACAAGGAGCACTCTCCGCGTTCGGACAGTGCTCCAGCCTTAACCAATACCCAGAATGTATTCTATGAGAAATTCAGCTGGGCTAATGTCGAAATCACGCGACATTGACTTTCTAATCAACATCTAAACGCATAAAAGTAGGAAAAGGTTGTCCCGCGTAAAAAAAACTTTCGCTGAGTCAATCAGTCTAATTTTTTGAGTCTGTAGGTCATCCTAACCGTCCACCAGTACATGACCGGAACCAGAATAAGGGTGAGGAAGGTCGCAAAAGTTAATCCGTAGATGATTGCCCAACTCATCGGTTTCCAAAACACGTTGTTATCCCCTCCGATATAAAAATGTGGGTCAAAAGTTGTGATGAGACTTACAAAATCAATGTTTATACCTATTGCAAGTGGAAGAAGCCCCAAAACAGTTGTAATTGCTGTAAGCAGAACTGGACGAAGTCTCGTTTTTCCGCCATGTATAATGGCCTTTACAACAAGGTTAAATGGAAGGCTCGACCCTTCGGAAACATCATGTTCTACTTTGTATCTCTCAACAACGATATTGATATAATCAAGAAGCACGATGGCGTTATTTACCACAACACCCGCAAGAGAAATAATGCCAATCATCGTCATGATAATGACGAAATCCATTTGGAAAATCACAAGACCTAATAGGACGCCTATGAGTGAAAAGAAGACGCTAAAACCAATGATAAATGGTGTTGTCACACTGTTAAATTGTGACACAATGATCAAGAAAATTAGAAACAAGGCGACAAGCAGAGCCTTTGAAAGGAAAGCCATTTCTTTGGCCTGTTCCTCCTGCTGACCTGTAAAAGACAAATCAATGCCCGCGGGCATTGTAAATTCCGATAATTTAGACTCCAATTTTGAAACAATATCATTCGCATTGTAGCCCTCTAATGTGTTAGAACTTATGGTAATAACCCTGTCCAAATCTTTGCGTTTCATCACACTAAACGTTGATGCACGAACAGAGGTTGCCACAGCGCTTATGGGTACCTCTTTGATTTGACCGTCACTTTGGCTGCGGAAGATGATTTTTTGATTCATCAGCGCGGAGGAGTTGTTTCGGTATTTCTCCTCAAATCGAAGGTTAATCGGGTAATCATTCTCACCGTCCTTAAACGTACCTATTTCTCTACCGAAAAGCGCAGCTCTCATGTTAGATCCAATTTCACGGGTTGAAATGCCATATCGACGCGCCTTATCTCTGTCAATATTAATCGCCATTTCCGGCTTACTCTTGTTAACGTCAATTTTTAAGTCTTCGACGCCACCTACGTCTTGCATATTTAGGTAATGACGAATGCGTTCCGCCGTTTCAAGAACCAGATCGTAATCTTCACCGCGCAATTCTATGTTAATGGGAGGAGCTTGCGGAGGACCGTCGGAATTTTTTGTCACGACGACATCTGCATCGGGATAGCCTTTTAAGTCTGAACGAATCGCATTTAATACCGTGGTCGTAGAAATGCCCTTTCTCTGTTGAAACTTCACAAAACTTACAGCGATACGTGCTTTGTGAGGGGTGTTGCCGATGATGGCTCCTTCAGCTGGGTCGCTGGTTCCGTTCCCTACTTGAGCGATCACGGAATTCACCATGAAAGATTCTCTTTCGCCTGTTTTTTCATTTGGCATTTTAAACGAGTCGCTTTCAATGACCGCAAGGACTCTTTTTTCAATATCCTTTGTGACTTCATTTGTGATTTCCAGATCTGTACCAATGGGTTTAGAGATGAAAATATTGAGATATTGGGGTTGATTAACTGGAAAAAACTCAACCTTCGGAGGGAAGATTCCCATGAGAACAAACGACAAAATCATCAGTCCGAAGGTCCCAAAAAAGAAAAACGAAGGGCGGCGTCCACCTAAGACAAACGACAAGATGACTTCATATCGCCGTTCCAACCATGGAAGAAATTTGGTTTGAAAGACTTTTGTGCTTGGAGAAAAAACATAGGTATTCAAACCCGTCAATAGCAACAGAATAAGCAAAATATTGCCCAATGCGACCACGCCCAAAAGGAACATAACCACAGCTATTCCGCCTAGAATAGTCATTGTTTTCCATGTTCGACGAACATCGTGTTTCTGATCTCCCACTTTCATATAAAGCGCAGTTAAAACTGGATTTATGACCAGAGCAACAAACAACGACGACCCCAAAACAATGATAAGTGTAATGGGTAAATATTTCATGAATTCACCAATGATTCCTGGCCAAAAAGCAAGAGGTGTAAAAGCAGCCAGGGTTGTACCCGTAGACGCAATGATGGGCCACGCAACCTCGCCTACGCCATATTTGGCCGCCTCAAATGGCGAGAAGCCTTCATCCATAAATCGATACACGTTCTCCACGACGACAATCCCATTGTCAACCAACATTCCCAATGCCAAAACCAAAGCAAAAAGAACCATTGTATTGAATGTGATGCCTATGGCCCCCAGTATCATGAAGCTCATAAACATAGAAAGGGGTATCGCTACCCCAACAAAAAGGGCGTTCCTCAGACCGAGAAAGAACAACAACACACCGACGACCAAAAGGATCCCGAAGATGATTGAATTTTGAAGCTCATCTACTTGAGTTCTGGTGGCATCGCTTTGGTCTGCAGTAATGGTGACCAAAACGTCTTTCGGGAGAATATCGCGTTTTGCCTTCGCAATGATTTCATTTATTTCATCCGAAGCTTGAAGAAGGTTTTCTCCTGCACGCTTAACGACGTCAAGCGTAACCACAGGCTTCATGTATTCACGGGCATAGCTTTCTTTTGCTTTCTCTACAAACTTAACTGTGGCAATATCTCGAACATATACAGGGCTATCATTTTCAGCTTTGACAATGACTGACTCAATGTCTTCCATGGTGTGAAAGTCTCCCCTCACCTGGATGTTTCTTAAAACGCCATCCACGAGGAGGTCCCCTCCAGCAATTGTTAAATTTTCTGCTGAAAGAGCCCCGGCAATGTCATTAAAACTGACAAGCATCGCTTCAGCTCTCAGGTAGTTGACTTCTATTTCGACCTCGAAATCTGAGGCGCCACGAATGTCAACTTTTGAAATTTCTTGTAAATCCTCAATTTCATCTTCAAGGTATTCCGCATATTTCTTGAGGGTTAGAAGCGCATAATCTCCCGACAGATTCACGTTCATCACAGGCATCATTTCGGAAAAATTGAGCTCCGTGACGCTTGGGTCTGCGGGCAGATCTTTTGGGAATTCTGAATCTGATTTCACCTTGTCCACCGCATCCTTGACTTTACGAAGCGCCTCAGATGGCGTCATGTCGAAGTTGAACTTAATATCAATAGTGCTGAAACCCTGGCTGCTCGAAGAGGTGATTTCATCCACGCCAGAAATCGCATTTATTTCTTTCTCTAGCGGCCTTGTAATTAGCTTCTCCATGTTTGCTGGACTGTTTCCTGGATAGGCAGTCACAACGAATATTTCGGGAATCACAATTTCGGGGAAGCTGTCTTTGGGGACGGTGATATAGCTATAAATCCCACTGAAAGTGATCAACGCGATAAGAACAAAAACGGTTGTTCTGTTGTTTATACTAAGCGTGGTGAGCCAAAATTCTCTAAGTTTTTTAAGCATCTTATTTGGCAATTAGCGCAACTTGATCTCCATCCATAAGGCGATCTCCCCCCCTGTTAATAACCATCTCTCCCTCAACAAGTCCGTCATTAATTAGGATTCTTCCCTCAGAGGTAATGCCTGTTTCAAGAATGCGTTTTACTGCCGTTCCATTTGCGTAAACAAACACGAAATCTCTTCCTTGAGAATCTTGCGTCACAAGCGCCGAGGGAAGCGTTATTGCCGATTCCAAGTCCAAGTCTGTGATCCACAATGTCGCAACCATATTTGGGATAAAGTTTCCCGATCTCGGCAAGTCCACAGTAATGTCCACCGAGCGGTTTGCTGGGTTGATATAAGCGCCAATACGGCGAGTGGTTGATTCAATGGGCGCTTGCCCCGCAATCTCTACCATGACCCGACCACCCTTTTTTAGAGAACCCACATAATTGTCACTCACCATAGCACGGACATAAAGTTCGCTCAGATCGATAACCCTTACGCAAGGCATCGCAGGAGATGCCAATTCGCCTCTCTTGACAAAAATCCGATCCACGACCCCGCTGAATGGCGCCCGTATTATGGATTTTTCTATCGTTGCATCGATTGTTAAAAGGGATTTTTCAATAGATTCAACCGCCGATTTGGCTTGTAAATAATCCACTTCTTTTCCGATATTCTGAGACCAAATGCGTTCTTGACGATCGCGTAAATCTTTGGCGAAATTGAGCTGATTTAATAATTCTTCTCTACTTGCTTTCAGTACCGCATCATTAATTTTAAGGATTGCGTCACCCTGTTTTACGTGCGCACCCTCCTTTAAAAATATCTTTTCAACTGCGCCTTGAAGTTCTGGGATCACGTTTGCATTCCTGTCAGTCTCAACGTTTCCCTGAACTGGAAATGAATGCGTAAAGGGTGCACTCGCCAACTTGAGCACGCCAACTTTCACAAGTGAACGCGTCTTTAAATCTGAGGTCTGCGTAGCGCCTTGGTCTGGGTCTTCTGCAGATCCTGCACAAGCTGTCAGAATAACTGAAAGAAAGATATATTTAGAAAATGTCATTTTTGTGTTGTTGTCGTTGCGGCAATGAGGCGGGCATGGGCGTTAAGCATTTGTAGTCTCGCTCCCACGAGGGCCCCTTCACTTGAGAGCAGTTGATTCTGTGCTTGTGTGAGTTCAAAACTGCTTTTTAAACCCTCTTTGTGCCCGATAGAAACGCGGTCGTAAATGCGGGTTGCGAGAAGTAAATTTTGTTCGGCTTCTGAAATTGAAGAGGTCGCTCGAACAAATTCCGCATTCGCAGCATAATGCTCCAAAGAGGCTGCTTCGGTAATGGCGTCTAGTGCTGTTTGAGCTTTGAGCGCCTGAATAGAGGCAACATCTCTCATGTGTTTTCCTTCAAAACTCCCGAATACAGGCATGGAAACCTGAACGCCCCAGAATTGAGTTGGATACCACTTTTCAGATGAATCAAAAATATTAAACACATCTCTTTGAGCGTTTTGAGAATTCGTATAAAACCCTGAGATCTGTGGGAGAGATCTCGCTTTTGTTTCTTTTACATTCCATTCCGCAAGCTCATAGAGATATTGTTGCTCAACTACTGCGGGTATCTCAGACACGACCAGACCCGTGATGATTGATGGGGTTAAAGAGCTCTGCGCTATTAACTCAGTCATATTATCCGAGAGAATGATGTCTGTCTCTACAGGAAGTCCGATTTGATATAACAAAAGGCTGTAAGTGAGTTTTTTCTGTAGCGTTGCATTTTCCAATTGATTGTCAAGATTTTTGGACGCCAAATCGGCCATGTCAACATCTAGCTGCTCTAGAAAACCAGCCTCAGCTAACGCTTGAGTCTCTTTTGCAGTCTCGTCCATTAGCATTGCCGCCTTTCTTAAATTGGTCTCATTTTCATGGGCTGCAAGTGCGGTATAATATGCCAAAGAAACCGATTGGGTCACCTCGACAACCGTTTTTGACGTTGCCACGCTTCGGGCTTCTTCATAGACCTTGGCGGCTTGTACCCCGACGATATAGCTCCCACTGAAAATCAATTGAGTTGCTGTTATGCCAAATGTCGCTGATTGCGGGGTTCCGAATTGGAACTCTGAAATCGCATTGGGATCGATCGGCGGGGCGTCAATAAGAACACCCGTGTTCGCGCTCAAATCAAGAAAGAAGCTGGTTAAATAATCGGGAAACCCAAAGGCATCTCCTGGAGCCACTTGTGTGGGAATATCGATATAATTCGCGTAGTCTGCATTTGCATTTACATGAGGCAGTCCAGCCGCAAGCGTCTTTTTCATCGTGCTAGAAGCTTCCGCTTCATTTAAATGTGACACTTTAAGTGCGTAAGCATTTTCTAGCGCCAATTCATGTGCCAATGCGAAAGATATCGGTGTTTGAGCAGTCGTTTTTTGTTGGGCTATATGGACCAAAACAACTGAAAATAATATTCTTAAGATCAAGATTTTACAGGTGTTAATTTAAGATTGCTCGTCTTTGCTTTTCTAGCGCGACGTGGTAATTTTTTTGCAAATTTCGTCACAAATTTCTCGGCAGTAATTCTAAAAGCTGTTAATTTTCCTCCATAAATCGTTGCAATTCTCGGAGCGACTTTTTTATCTATATGAAATGTGGTTTCCCTGGGTCTTGAGAATGCTTTTCCTGAAGCATGGGGCAAAACACGAAGGCCAGCGAAGGAAGAATCAATGTCGGCCCTTTTATAGGTTGCGAACTGAGGAAAATAGTGGGCGGCGACTTCGCATAGGTACGATTCTTCTTCGGAAGTCGGCAAGAGGTTTGAGGGGTTGCCTGTGAATATTTTTTCCGTGGTTCCAATCATCGTTTTGCCTTTCCATGGCATGACGAAAACAGCACGTTGATCTTGTGGCGCTTCGACATAATAAATCCCACGGGGTGGGGGGGCGTCAAAAACAATATGTGTGCCCGCAACCAAATCGAAGTCTCGTTTTGTTGGTGTGGGGTTTACCTTCTCTAAGATGATGTTCGCCCAGGGTCCGGCGGCATTGACTAAGAGTCGGGCGCGACAGGTTCGCATGCTCCCGCTAACGGAATAGTGCACCAGGTTTGATTCGTCTTCAACATCTGCTGAAACAAATTCTGCAGGCATCACAAGCTCTGCGCCGAGTGATTTTGCCGATTGCATGACTGATTTTGTAAGCTCTGCGTCGTCTGTAGCGCCGTCATTGTATCTGAATACCGCTTGTAAATTTTCACATGACAAACCATCTAGATTGGCCCAGTCTTCTTTGGGGACAGATTCAAACCTGGCATCCTTGCGAAATTTTCCCAACGCAGAATACATCCTTAATCCTGTCCGAATTTCCCACGGCCTGCGTTTTGTGTGTTTGTAAATCGGTATATAAAACGGTTCGAGCCTGACGAGTTTTGGCGCGAGTTTCAGCAGAAGAGTCCGCTCGGAAAGACATTCGAAAACGAGCTTCATTTGAGCTGTTTCAAGATATCGTAACCCCCCATGAATAAGCTTGCTCGATTTACTGGATGTGCCATGCGCAAGCGCAGATTTCTCAATAACCAATACCGAATATCCAGCAGCGGCTCCAGCTTGAGCAATTCCTGCCCCATGAATCCCGCCGCCTATGATCACCATGTCGTATGTCTGTGTAGATGCACTCATGACAGCATCTTCTCTACCTCTTTTGTTTCTATTATGTCCACTCCTCGGGGATGCAGTTTGCGAGCCACTTCTTTCGATACCACCTCATAAATCACCCATTCCCAGCGACCTTCCCACAACTTCCCGGTGCCTTCAGGAAGGATTTCTGTGTCCGCAAAAAGGTAGTTCGGGTTGATGTTACGGGCCATTTTCTCTCCCGCGACGTCATAGGATATTACCACCCAACCGGTTTGGTGGAATCCTGTTTTTATTGCCGCTTCCACAGCGTATGGATTAAAGCTTATCAACACACATTGTGCAAGCGCTGTTTCACAGACCTCTTTTAAAACCTTCATGCATTTTTCCAATCCATGGAATAAAATAGACTCATGTTTAATCTCCACAAACGCTGTAACCTTTGGGTTTGCTTGAAGCCAAACCATGACCTCTTCAACACTGCTCACCGCCTTCAAAGCGACATGGTTTTGAAAGTCCTTTTTATTGATTTCAAACACGCTCAAATCCAATCCAGTGGTTCGCTTGAAATTGTCGTCATGAACCATGATGGGGATTCCGTCCTTTGTGAGTTGGACATCAAACTCGACCATTTCTGCGCCCACTTTAACCGCCTCGTTTAACGCTGTAATTGTGTTTTCTAAGTATTTTGAAGCGTACCCACGATGGGCGACGACGCTCATTTTCAAATCGGTATCAAGTGGCTTGGGCATGCTATTTAAGCACTTCTTTAATGAGGCTTTCTGAGGCGTGATTTGCAACTGTTACTTTAAGTCGCGGCTCTAATGACATGGCGCGATCAATCGCCCATTCTGCACCTTTGTTTCGCGCCCAACTTCGACGGGCAATTCCATTGTTCACATCCCAATGGAGCATGGATTTGAGTCTCCGTTCTGAATCAGATGTACCATCGAGGAGCATGCCAAATCCACCATTGATCACTTCACCCCATCCAACACCGCCACCGTTGTGAATTGAAATCCAGGTCGCGCCGCGAAATCCATCGCCAATCACATTTTGGATCGCCATATCTGCCGTAAAGGCCGATCCGTCATAGATATTCGATGTCTCGCGATAGGGGGAGTCCGTTCCGCTAACGTCATGGTGGTCTCGACCTAGAATGATCTGCCCTTTTAGCGCGCCGGAGGCAACCGCATCATTAAACGCTTTTGCAATCTTCATGCGACCTTCCGCATCTGCATATAGAATACGTGCTTGAGAGCCCACGACGAGTTTGTGTTCGGCGGCGCCCCGAATCCAATGAATATTGTCATTCATTTGGGTTCTGATTTCTGGGGGTGAATCCTCCATCATTTCCTGAAGAATTTCACAAGCGAGTCGGTCCGTGAGTGCGAGGTCTTCTGGATCGCCGCTTGCGCAGACCCATCTAAATGGGCCAAACCCAAAATCGAAACACATCGGACCCATAATATCTTGAACGTAGCTTGAATATTTGAAATCAACCCCGCCTTCGTCCATAATATCTGCGCCTGCGCGACTCGCCTCAAGAAGGAAAGCGTTGCCGTAATCGAAGAAATAGGTCCCCTTTTCTGTGTGGCGATTGATTGAATCCGCATGACGTCTTAAAGACGCCTTGACACGCGCCTTAAATGCATCTGGATCCTTGGCCATCAGTGTCTTTGACTCCTCAAATGAGCTTCCTACGGGGTAGTATCCTCCAGCCCAAGGATTGTGAAGTGAGGTTTGGTCTGAACCCAGGTCTACATAAATGTTTTTGCGGTCAAACACTTCCCAAACATCGACCACATTCCCGAGATAGGCATATGATACAACCTCCTTGTTTTTGATTGAATTCTGAACGCGTTCGGCGAGAATCTCAATGTCATCAATGATATGGTCCACCCAGCCTTGTATATGTCTCTTGTGTGCCGCTTCTGAATTTACCTCCGCACAGACCGTTACACATCCAGCGATATTTCCTGCTTTTGGCTGAGCGCCACTCATGCCCCCCAACCCTGATGTTACAAATAGTTTCCCCGTGAGAGACCCGTCCCCAAGGGTTTTTTCAGCAAGTTTCCGCCCTGCATTGAGAACTGTAATCGTGGTGCCATGAACAATCCCTTGGGGACCGATATACATGTAGGATCCCGCTGTCATTTGTCCATACTGGCTGACGCCCATAGCGTTCATTCTCTCCCAGTCATCTTGAGAACTGTGATTCGGAATCACCATCCCGTTTGTTACGACAACACGCGGAGCGTCCGGATGAGAGGGGAACAAGCCCATCGGGTGTCCGGAATACATGGAGAGGGTTTGGTCGACATCCATCTCGCTCAAATACTTCATCGTCAAACGGTACTGCGCCCAGTTTGAGAAAACCGCGCCATTGCCCCCGTATGTAATAAGCTCCTCGGGGTGCTGAGCGACAGCCGGATCGAGATTGTTTTGAATCATCAGCATGATTGCCGCAGCTTGCTTGCATTTCGCCGGATACCAATCTATCGGGCGCGCTTTAATCTCATCATTTGGCATAAAACGATACATGTAAATTCGCCCATACTCAGCAAGTTCTTGCGCAAACTCTGGGGCCAAAACTGTGTGGTGTTCCGAGGGGAAATACCTGAGTGCATTTGCCAGTGCGAGCTTTTTTTCTGCAGCGGACAAAATCTCTTTTCTAACGGGTGCGTGAAAAGCGCCTTCACTCCGTTTTCGTGCATTTGGAAGCACAGACGGAATCCCCTCTTGTATCGTTTTTTGAAATTGCGCTAAAGTCATTTTTTTTTTCTCTTTTTGTATGTGCCTGTTGCTTTGTCAAAACCATACGGACAGTGTTTACATCCGCTTTCACAGCAATGGCCGCGCTTAAGGTGGTGGTGTTCTGTAAAAACAATAAAGCCTTCTTCAGTTGTGTAAAAATCTTCCGGATCTAGCTTTTTTGTCATCGTTACAAAGGTAGTATTATGACTACCTTTGTCGCTCCACTGAAAACATCTTTATGAGCGACTTCCTAACGCACGAATGCGGCATTGCGCTTCTGAGACTTAAAAAGCCCCTCCAGTACTACGTAGATAAGTACGGAACGGCATTCTACGGGCTCAACAAGATGTACCTCATGATGGAAAAACAGCACAATCGTGGCCAGGATGGGGCAGGTCTCGCAAACATCAAACTCGACGTCAGTCCTGGAAAAAGATACATTTCCAGAATGAGGTCTGTTGATGGAAAGCCCATCCAAGACGTTTTTCAAAAAATCCTAGGGCGATTTGAAAACCTTTCCAAAGAACAGCTCGCAGATGCGGATTATCTGCAGGAGAATTTTGGGTTCACCGGGGAGCTTTCTCTGGGTCACCTTCGATATGGGACTTACGGAAAGAATGACATCGAAAACTGCCACCCATTTTTGAGACAAAGCAATTGGCGAACACGAAATTTAGTCGTTGCGGGAAATTTTAACATGACAAACGTCGATGAGTTGTTTGATGTCTTAATTAAAATCGGACAGCATCCAAAACAGAAGTCCGATACTGTCACTGTTTTAGAGAAGATCGGACACTATCTAGATGTAGAAAACCAGGCGCGTTTCGACACACTCAAAGAGCAAGGTTTAAATCACCAAACAATCTCAGAGCAAATCGCCGACACTTTAGATCTTGGCGGCGTTCTTAAATCTGCAGCTGCTGATTTCGATGGGGGCTACACCATGTGTGGGCTTCTGGGCCATGGGGATGCTTTCGTCCTCCGAGATCCCAATGGAATACGACCGGCTTATTGGTATGAAGATGAGGAAATTGTCGTCGCGGCTTCCGAACGTCCTGTCATACAAACAGCATTCAACCTCACCGCAGATAAAGTAAAAGAAGTTGATCCGGGGCACGCTTTAATCATCAGGCGCAATGGCTCGACATCAATGGAAAAGGTCATCGAGCCTGGCGAGCGCGCCGCTTGTTCTTTCGAACGTATTTATTTCAGCCGTGGAAACGACATCGATATCTATAAGGAGAGAAAGGCCTTGGGAGAAAAGATTGTTCCCAAGATTCTCGAGGCTGTTGAACACGACCTTGAAAATACCGTTTCAAGTTTTATACCGAACACTGCCGAGGTGTGTTACTATGGAATGATCAAGGGGCTTGAGACCCATCATAACAAGAGTAAAATAGCCCGAATAAAAGGGCTTGGCGCAAACCCCTCGGGAGAGGAGATTGAAAGCATCATCAACGAGCGACCCCGCATTGAAAAAGTCACCATCAAGGATGCAAAGCTCAGAACCTTTATTACCGAAGATGCTTCTCGTGACGATTTGGTGGCCCATGTTTATGATGTGGCATACGGATCTGTCATTCGTGGGAAAGACAACCTTGTCGTGATCGACGACAGTATCGTTCGAGGAACCACCCTCAAAAAATCCATCCTAAGTATTCTTGATCGCCTGGGGCCAAAACTCATTGTCGTGGCGTCGAGCGCACCTCAGATTCGCTATCCCGATTGTTACGGCATAGACATGGCGAGAATGAATGATTTCATCGCGTTTAAAGCCGCCATAGCGCTACTTAAGGAACGAGACATGGCGCATGTTTTGACGGAAACCTACGAAAAATGTAAGGCGGAGTTAAAAAAGCCGCTCACGGAAATCACAAACCCCGTCACGGCCATCTATGCACCTTTTACTGCAAATGAGATTTCTGCCAAAATTTCTGAACTGCTTAAACCCAAAGGGATGAAGGCAGAAGTAAAGATCATATTCCAAAGCGTCGAGGGTTTACATGAGTCTTGCCCAGATCACAAAGGAGATTGGTATTTCACTGGCAATTACCCCACGCCCGGAGGACGCCGCGTCGTGAACAAAGCGTTCATCTATTTCATGGAAGGCAGAGTTGACAGGGCGTATTAGGCGCTATTGTTTTTACTCTACGATTAACTTTTTTTGTTGTGGGATTTGTTGCAGACGGACGCCTGAGGGACAAACTTCCTGAATAAGAAAAGAAATCTGACCTAAGCATCGTATACCCCCATGCGCCATTCATTTCTTAGAAATGAACCAGTTAAGAATCATAACTCACAAAATTTCTTAAAAAAAGGTGCGTAAATTTTATAACTTGCTATTAATCTGCGGATTTAACATTAGGCAAATTATTAGAAAAACATATATCCTTAGCATAAATCCGTTAAAAACGGTAAACAGTGGAGTCCAGGTCCCACTTTAAAAAACGGGGTGAAATCGAAAAACCTTACGAGTAGAATATAAATAATCTGTATTATGGAAGAATTATTATTAGGCGGCGGCATTGTGTTAATGCTGTTGTATTTAGTGTTTATTGTGTTGTTTATTGCTTCGTTTTGGAAGATTTATTCAAAAGCTGGGCAACCTGGATGGGCGTGTATAGTGCCTATTTATAATATCATTGTCTTGCTAGAGGTTGTAAAGAAACCCATCTGGTGGATTTTACTTCTCATGATTCCTTTTGTTAACCTTATCATATATCTGATTATTTACCACAGGCTTTCTGTAGCTTACGGTAAAGGCGGGGGCTTTACTGCTGGTTTAATTCTCTTACCCATCGTGTTTTTTCCAATTCTAGGCTTAGGCAGTGCACAGTACGACGCCAACAGATTAGACTAATTACTTGAATTTGTAGTTATTAATATGCTTTAATTGGAAGCTTAAAATACCCCCCCTGAGATTGATTCTCAGGGGGGGGTGTTTTTAAACAACATGCCTCGAACTCTTTTTATGAAAATGTAGAAGAACTCTAATCTTTAGAGGCGCTTATACAACAAGGTGTATTGAGGTGTGTGGATAGTGGCAAATACTCCCGAAATCAAATTCGGGGACAGGTGGTATGATCTCTTACTTTCTTAGTTAATGTTTAGCCCTTTGATCTTGGGGTCGCCTATTTCGCCGCTGAAATCTAAAACAATGTCTTGGCCATCGCGAGGCAGAGTTTCTCCCATGCTTAATTCTAAATCTGAAATAAGCTTGCTGAGTTCTGGTGACAAATCGCTGATCACAATCAATCCTTCTGTAATGATGGATTCATCCAAATCTTCATCTACAATGGAAATGTCAGTGGAAATGTCCATGCTGCCAAGAGATGTGTTGATAGACGTGTTAGAAACAGAAAAGGTTTGTGCTTGCATCTCAAACGAAACGCTGGCCTTATCAATTCTAATGTCATTTACATCAACCCCCAACATTGATTCGAATTGATTCAATGACAGCTCTCTCTTTTGTGGATTTGTAAACTTCCCTTGTAAACCGATTAGTTCCAGCGAAAACGAACCTTGTGGTATACCGTCTTCAAGTTCCTCCCAATCCTCTAGATCAAAAAGGATATCGATAGTGGATGAAATTTCGTTTAAGGATATCGATCCGGTAAGTTCAGGAATACCAAGGGTTAGTGAGTTTGGGGAAAAACTAAAGTCAGACTTTAGTTCAAGCATTTCGGGGAGGATCTCTTCTAGGTTTTGTCCGATATAATTAAGTTTTACTGAGTTTTCAAAATCTAAAAATGGTGTTGAGATTGACAACTCGCTTATAGACATCTGATTGGATTCCGGTGAAAAATTTAACTCAAGATAAAAATCGTCAATAAAGGCTAGCATTTTAATTAAATCTAACAGTTCGTCTGTCGCTTGTTTTGAGAGGTCTAATTCCTCGAGGATTTCAGTAGGAAGCGTGACTTTTAAGTCTGAAAATGACACCCCTAAGTTCTGCGCCTCGTTGGGTAGTTTCGTTTCGAGATCATTGAGCATCTCTTCGGTAATGCCGCCATCAAAATTTATCTCGAAGCTGCCTAAATTTATCTCATTCGAAAATAACTCTGAAGAAATCGATGGATTTTCAACCGCAAAATCAAAGCTACTTATAAAAACCTCTTGTCTTGAGGCCATTTTAACCCCATCAAGTAGAGATAGGTTTAGAGATACTTCATCACATTTAAAATCAATTGGAGCCTCCTGAAAATTCGTGACACTAATCTTCTCGACGCAGACTTTACCCATTATTGGATTGATACTGAGTTCTCCATATTCAAGATCAAAGGGGAGATCCATCTTTGAGAGGTTTGATTTAACTTCTTCATCGATTAGGCCTGACAGGAACTGCCCCAGCACAAAATTGCCAATAAAAACAACGATAACAAAAACGACAAACAGGATAAGTAATATTTTCTTAAACATAAGATGTTGGTTCAGTAATTTCTAATGTTACAAGTTACACTCTTTTTAAAAAAGAGACAACATTTCGAGGGGCCCTTGTGTGTTTAAACCGGACGACTCCGTTCTAGAAATCGTATGCCTTGTCCAGCGAGCTATTAATTTGTAATATGTTAACCGTTTGAAAAATATTTTATGAAACAGCGAATGTTACACCTTATTAAAAAACTCCCGATTCTTTTGGTTTTATTAAGCTGTTCAGAAAAAGCTACTGAGCAGGTGGCTCAAAAGCCTAATATTTTGTTGTTATATATCGACGACTTGCGTCCAGAATTGGCAAGTTTCGGATCCTTACAAATACTATCTCCAAATATTGATGCGCTGGCAGAAAAAGGAGTGATGTTTACTAATGCCTATTGCAATGTGCCTGTTTGTGGCGCATCTCGAGCGAGTATGCTTACAGGGATGCTGCCCACAAAAAATAGATTTCTCGATTATAAGACATTTGTAGAAAACGAAGTGCCAGAGGCCGTTACTGTGCCTGAACTCTTAAAAAACAATGGATATACAACCATTTCGAACGGGAAGATCTATCATCATTTGGATGATCGAGACAGCGATTGGAATGAAGTTTGGCGACCCTACGCATTTGACAAAAACGATACGGGCTTAGCACCAACCGATTATTGGCAATCGATCTGGAAAGATTATAAAAATCCCTACAATGCATCCCAGTATAGAATAACAGACAGAGGTCCCGCTTATGAAGGTGAGGACGTTTTAGATTCCACATATATCGACGGTTTATTAACCGAGAAGGTTATCCGAGACATTAAAAAGCTTAAAAAAGGAAAGAAACCTTTCTTTTTAACTGCGGGTTTTATCAGTCCGCACTTGCCTTTTAACGCGCCAAAAAAGTATTGGGATTTATACGATAGAAACACAATCAAACAGCCCGAAAATTACAATTATACCCCCATAGATGCACCAGAGATTAGTATAAGTAACTGGCCTGAAATGAGAAGCTACACCAATATTCCTAGGCAGGGTCAAGTCTCTGATCGTGTAGCTATTGATTTAATCCATGGATATTATGCAACCATCTCGTATACAGATGCCTTGGTTGGTAAAATCTTAAACGCCCTTAAAGAGGAAGGCTTAGAAAATAACACGGTTGTGATTTTAGTTTCTGACCATGGCTATAATTTACAGGAACATACACAATGGGCTAAGTTTACAAATTACAATACATCTACTCAGGTCCCTTTAATCATCTACAATCCCTTATCTAAGATAAAAGGCACAACAAATGCCTTAACATCTTTGGTGGACGTTTATCCTACATTGGTAGAAATATGTGAAATAGAGGCGCCAAAAAAACAATTAGACGGTGTGAGTTTGGTTCCTGTATTAGACAATCTAAATTCTGAAGGTCAAGCGCATGTTTTTATCAAAAAGAACAATGGGTTTACACTAAAAACAAGAGATTTTAGTTATACTGAATTTATTACACCAAAGGACAACTCAACTGTTGCTCGGATGCTGTATGATCACAGAGCAAATAAATCTGAAAACATAAATGTTGTAGATCAAAAAGAGTTTAAAAGCATCGTTTCAGAATTAAGTTTAACGCTTCATTCGGTATATCAAAAAAACATTTATGGCGAATAAAAAAAGAGAGAAAATCTCGCGACGCGCTCGCGTTTTGTACCCCTAACGCTACAGCCCTCGAACTCTTTTTATGAAAATGTCGATGAACTCTACGGTTTAAAGGAGACGCTTATACAGCAAGGTATATTGAGTAATTACTGTAATGGCTTAGCGTTAACAAGAGGTTGAACCTTGAACGATATGCATAGTAGGAATAGAACTACAGTAATTGAGAGTGGCTTGCTTGTCAATTTCTATTGAAAAGAACAATAGAATACAATAGAATAGTCAGGTGAGGTGGGTATTCACTGATAATAACAGTCAAATACAGTGATCGCTGAAAACAACAGGTAAAATACTGGCCCTCTT
>MDSV01233520.1_pt1 | contig 19994 bp, 17 predicted proteins | sample 810851 | NCBI WGS metagenome assembly MDSV01 (sample SAMN05326640, study PRJNA326480) | marine metagenome | isolation source: seawater | place: Atlantic Ocean: North East | collected 2012 | reverse complement strand
CGGAGCCGAACATGGTGCCGAGACGGCCGAAGCCGGTGACCACTTCGTCGGCGATCAGCAGGATATCGTGCTTTTTCAGCACGTTCTGGATGGCTTCCCAGTAGCCGGCGGGCGGCGGCACGATGCCGCCGGTGCCGAGAACCGGCTCGCCGATGAAGGCCGCGATGGTGTCGGCGCCTTCTCGCTCGATCAGGGCTTCGAGCTCACGGGCGCAATGCGCGACGAAGTCTTCTTCCGATATCGTCAGGTCTTCGCGGCGGTAATAATAGGGCGCCTCGGTATGGATGACGGTGTTGAGGGGCAGGTCGAACTTCTTGTGAAACAGTTCAAGCCCGGTCAATGAACCGGTCATCAGGCCCGAGCCGTGATAGCCGCGCCAGCGGGAGATGATTTTCTTCTTCTCGGGGCGGCCAAGGATGTTGTTGTAGTACCAGACGAGCTTGATATTGGTCTCGTTGGCATCCGAACCCGACAGGCCGAAATAGACGCGGCTCATGTTTGCGGGCGCGCGGTCGATGATCATCTTGGCGAGCGTCACCGAGGCTTCGGTGCCGTGGCCGACATAGGAGTGGTAGTAGGCCAGCTCCCTGGCTTGCTCGGCGATGGCATCGGCGACTTCCTGGCGGCCGTAGCCGATATTGACGCAGTAGAGGCCGGCGAACGCGTCGAGCAGTCTGTTGCCCTCGCGGTCCGAGATATGGACGCCTTCGCCACCGGTGACGATCCGGTTCTTCAGTTCACCACGGGCGAACTGGCCCAGATGGGTCGAGGGGTGGAAGAAGTGGTCGTGATCCCACTGGTCAAGCTGGTCGTTGCGAAGCATCGGCTTTCCTTTCGATTATCGTTCAAGCGTGTTGTTGCGCGGTTCCGCCGCGGGCTCACGCCCAGTCGCGGCAGACATATTTGACTTCGGTGAAGGCCTCCATGCCGAGACGCGAGCCTTCGCGTTCGAGGCCGGACTGCTTCATGCCGCCAAAGGGGATCGGCGCACCGGTGACCTTGGTGCGGTTGACGGCGACCATGCCGAACTGCAGCGTCCGGCTGGCGCGGTAGATGCGGCGCGGGTCCTGTGTGTGAAGATAGGCGACGAGGCCGTATTCGGTGTCGTTGGCGCGGGCTAGCGCTTCCTCTTCGGTGTCGAAGGGAACGATCGCGGCCACGGGGCCGAATGTTTCCTCATGCATGATGAGGGCGTCGGCGGACACATTGGCAAGCACTGTCGGCTCGAAGAAGAGGTTGCCGGCCTCGTGACCCTTGCCGCCGGTCAGCAAGCGCGCGCCTTTGCTGACGGCGTCCTCGACATGCTGGCGCTGTTTGGCGACGGCCTTTTCGTTCATCAGCGGGCCGATATCGGGGTCGTCCATGCCAATGCCGACCGAGAGCATGGCGGTGCGGGCGGCGAATTTTTCGCAGAAAGTCTCGTAGACCGAGCGTTCCACGAAAAAGCGGTTGGCGCCGAGGCAATCCTGGCCCGAGGTTGCGAACTTGGCCTTGATCGCCTCGGCGACGGCTTGATCCATGTCGGCATCGGCAAACAGAATGAACGGCGCGTGGCCGCCGAGTTCAAGCACGAGGCGCTTTACCGTGTCGGCGGAGCGACGGTAGAGATGCTTGCCGATCTCGGTGGAGCCGGTGAAGGACAGCGCCCGAACACGGGCATCGTTGAGCCAGGGCTCGACGATCGTGGCGGCATCCCCGGTGACGACGTTGAAGACGCCGGCGGGAAGGCTTGCGCGTTCCGCGAGCTCGGCCAGTGCGAGTGCGGAGAACGGGGTCTCGGCGGAGGGATGAACAAGCACGGTGCAGCCGGCGGCAAGGGCCGCCGCCGCCTTGCGGGTGATCATCGCCGAGGGGAAGTTCCACGGCGTGATGAGCGCTGCGACGCCGAGCGGCTCGCGCCATACCTCGACTTCGGCATCGCGCAGGTGCGAGGTCACGCTCTCTATGTTGGGGCGCTTGGCTTCCTCGGCGTAAAACTCGATGAAGGCCGCGGCATAGTCGATCTCGCCGCGTGCTTCCGAGATCGGCTTGCCCTGTTCGAGCACCATGATGCGGGCCAGATCCTCACGGTGTTTGCCCATCAACTGGAACCAGCGCCGCAGGATCGTCGAGCGCTCCTGCGGCAGGAGCGACGCCCATTTGGGGAAGGCCGTCTGCGCGGCGTTGATTGCGACGGCGCTGTCGTCGTTGCTCAGCGCTGCGATTTCGCCGACCTTCGAGCCGTCAGCCGGGTTGGTCACGCCGAGCGACGCGCCGCCGGTTGCCGCCGTCCACTTTCCGTCAATGTATGAGAAGCTGCGCAGGAGTCTGGGATCACCGAGACGGAACATGTCTCGGCGGTCGATATCGATGCGGTGCGCTTCTGCCATGTCGCTCTCCCGTGCTGTCCGTGATGGATCGCCGCTCAGGGCGGGGCGATCGGATGCATCGAGACTATCGGGTGGCTGGCAGTCGGATCCTCTTATCGGAAGGTCCCGGGCAGAGGATTCCTCTTTTTTGCGGGGTCGAAAGGGAGAGAAATCAACCCTTGCCGCTTAGTGACAGCAAGGCCTCGAAGGGAATGCGCCCGGATTTGACGGGCTTGGTGACAATATAGCTGAAGTAGCGCGCAAAGCCCGCGCCTTCGCCGAGCAACTGGTCGATCATGCGCTGGTAGGTGTCGATGTCCTTGCAGACGACATGCAGCAGATAGTCGTAACCGCCCCCCAGCGCCCAGCAATTGACGATTTCGTCGTAGCGCTCGACAGCCCGCTCGAAACCCTGCATGGTTTCGACCCGGTGATTTTCGAGTTCCGCCATCACAAAGACCTCAACATGGGCGGCAATTTTCTTCAGGCTGATTTCTGCGCGGTAGGCAGAAATGATGCCTGCCTTCTCCAGCCGCTGAAGCCGTTCCCAGCAGGGCGTGGCCGACAGGGAAACGCGCTTGGCGAGCTCCGTCTTGGAGATGCGTCCCTCGCGGTCGAGAACGGACAGGATCTTGATATCGCGGTCGTCGAGCTTGATCATTGCGGGTTTCCACAAAATGGCGAGGGGCTTGTCAATTGTCCCTTTTTCGGGTCACACTAAATCATGACAATATGGCCTCCACAACCCGGGACGCTTCGTCGTCCCGCCTATCGTTCGCTGGCCGACGCGGTTATGCAAGCAATTGAAAGCGGTCAGCTCAAGCAGGGGGACCGTCTCCCCACCCATCGCAATCTCGCCTACGATCTCGGGCTGAGCGTGCAGACGGTGGGGCGCGCTTATGACGAACTGATCAGGCGCGGCGTCATCAGCGGCGAAGTGGGTCGCGGCACCTTCGTGCGCGCCACGGGCAACGAGACCCGCACGCCCTACCTGCCGCGCAATCCGGACGGCCCGATGATCGATTTGTCGCTGCTGAAGCCGGTGCTCGAGCCGATGCATGCCGAGGTGATGAAGCAGGCGCTGAGGGATCTCGCCGACAATCTGCCGACCACGATCTACGCGTCTTTCAGGCCAGCCACCGCGCTCGGGAAATACCGCGAGAACGCCATAAAGTGGCTGAGGCATTGCGGAATCGAACTGCAATCGCAGGGGGTTATGATCACCAACGGATCGAGCCCGTCGATGGCGCTGGCGGTCCTGACCGCGGCCAATTGCGGAGACCTGATCGCAGCCGAGACGCTCACGCATCATACGCTCAAGCCCCTTGCCGGCTATCTCGGCTATCGCCTTCGCGGCGTGCCGTCCGACGACCAGGGCATGATCCCCGAAGCGCTTGAACGGTTAAGCCTGCGCGAGACCGTTCGCGCGGTCTACCTGATGCCCGCAGGCCTTGGCCCGCAGGCCCGGATCATGTCGGAAGAGCGGCGTCGCGCGCTCGTCGATGTCGCCCGGCAACGCGATATCATCATCATCGAGAACGATGCCTGGGGGCCAATGCAGGCCAAGCGCCCGGCGCCGATCGCCAATATGGCGCCCGAGCGAACCTTCTATTTCACCGGGCTGACAAAATGCGTGATGCCGGGACTGCGGCTGGGCTTTCTCGTCATGCCCGAGGCGCTGGAGGCCGCGACCGCCAACCGCCATCTCGTTGTCAACTGGATGGCAACGCCCATGCTGGCGGAAATAGCCGCACGTTGGATCGAGGACGGGACTGCCGAGATGCTTGCACGTTTCCAGGCCGAGGCCTTCGCCAAACGCAACCGGCTGGCCGAGATCATTCTGGCGGGCGTCCCCTTCAGGTCCTCGCCCAACGGCATGCATATCTGGCTGCCGATGCCTCCCGGCTGGAGCGAGGACGATTTCGTCTCCCATGCCCGCCAGCAGGGCGTTGCGGTTGCGCCAGGAGAAGCATTCGCGATTGCCGATGATCATACGGAGCCGGCGGTGCGCGTGTGTCTTGGAGGGCAGTCGATCGAGACGCTGGAGAGCGGTTTGAGGGTCATCAGCCGGCTTGTCCGCAGCCGCTTCGAGCCGGCGCTTCTGACCAATTAGGCTTGCCGCCCACAACCAATCCCCCTGGTTCCATGACCGAGCAAAGTCTGCCGGACGGTCGGCTTTGACTGTCAGCAGGCTTAATTCGAAATTGTAATGATTTAATATAATCATTGACTCTAAATTGTCATTGTTTCACCGTTACCAAATCAGAACAATAACAAACATAGGGCGGGAACACCGGCGCGATCAATTCGGATCGTCGAAGCCGGAGACAGCGCAGACCGAAATCGAGGCAATATTCCGGCCCGGTATAACCGTGGCAGGCCCATGCGCCATTGCGGTCGCGCACCAACACAATGGGAGCAACCATTTATGCGCATTAACAAGCAAATCTTTTTCAGTTCCATCGCTGCGACCGTGATCGCCGTCGCCGGTATCGGTACCGCGCATGCGGCCACCTGGAAGTACGCCTTCGAGGAAGCCATGGACGAAGTGCAGGGCAAATACGCCCAGAAGTTCAAGGAAGTGATCGAGGCCAATTCCGATCACCAGGTCCAGCTCTTCCCGTTCGGCACGCTCGGCGAATCCGCGGACATCATGGAACAGGCCCAGTCCGGCATCCTTCAGTTCGTTGACCAGTCGCCTGGCTTCACCGGCTCGCTGATCCCGGAAGCCCAGGTCTTCTTCGTGCCGTACCTGCTGCCGACCGACCAGGAACAGCTTGCGCGTTTCTACAAGGACTCCAAGGCCGTCAACGAGATGTTCCCCGAGCTCTATGCCGAGCAGGGTCTTGAACTCCTCACGATGTTCCCCGAAGGCGAAGTCGCCATGACCACCAAGGAGCCGGTGGAATCTTGCGCCGACCTCGAGGGCGTGAAGTTCCGCGTCATGACCAACCCGCTGCTGGTTGAGAGCTACAAGGCCTTCGGCGCGACGCCGACTCCGCTGCCCTGGGGCGAGGTCTACGGTTCGCTGCAGACGAACATCATTCAGGGCCAGGAAAACCCGACCTTCTTCCTGTATTCGACCAAGCTCTATGAGGTGACCGACTACATCACCTATGCCGGCCACAACAACTTCACCACTGCGGTGATGGCCAACAAGGACTTCTTCGACGGGCTGGGCGAGGAAGACCAGAAGCTCATCGAGAAGGCCTCGAGTGAAGCCTACGACTACATCGTCGACTACCAGAAGGGTCTGGCCGATTCCGAGCTGAAGAAGATCACGGACGCCAAGCCCGAAATGACGGTGACGGTGCTTAATGAAGAGCAGCGCGAATGCTTCAAGGAAGCCGCCGCGGATGTGGAAGCGACCTTCATCGAGATGACCGGCGATTCCGGCCAGAAAATTCTCGACCAGATGAAGGCCGATCTGAAGGCTGCCGAAGAAGGCTAAGGCCCGATACGTCCGGCCTCATCAGGAACAGGACCGGGCGGGTGAGAGCCCGCCCGGTATCTCTCAGTATCGGGAACATGTGCGATGACCGACAGCGGCGACAGTATCGACCGGCATGAATCCAGCCTACCCGGCGTTCTGGGCGTGATCGACACGACCATCAGCCGGATAGAATCCTTCTTTCTCGCCACCGGCGTCCTGCTGATGGCACTGAACACGGTCGCCAATGTGGTGGGCCGTTTCGCGTTTCAGCAGAGCATCTTCTTCTCCGAAGAACTCAACCGCATTCTCATCATCCTCATCACATTCGCGGGTATTTCCTATGCAGCGCGGCACGGACGCCACATCCGAATGTCGGCGATCTACGATGCCCTGCCGAGCAATGTCCGCAAGCCGCTGATGATAGGCATCGCGCTGGTGACCGCGCTGTTCATGTTCGGGCTCTGCTATTACTCGATTGGCTACCTCCTGACGCAGGCATCGCGCGGCCGCGTACTTCCCGCCCTTCAGATTCCCGTCTGGATCACCCTCATCTGGGTGCCGATCGGCTTCTTCATGACCGGTGCGCAATATGTGCTGACGGCCATCAAGAACATGACGTCGCGGGACATCTATCTCTCGACCAGTGTGCTCGAGGGATATGAAGAAGACGAATTAGAGATCTGAGGACGCAATCATGGCAGCTACAATTTTCATCGCGATGATCGTCCTCCTGCTTCTGGGTTTCCCGATGATGATCCCGCTCATCGTCGGCGCCTTCATCGGGTTCTTCACGATGTTCGGCGGAATGGGGCAGATGGAAACCATGGTGCAGCAGATGCTGGCGGGCATCCGCCCGGCTTCGCTGATCGCGGTTCCGATGTTCATCTTCGCCGCCGACATCATGACGCGCGGGCAGTCGGCCGGACGTCTGATCGATCTTGTGATGGCCTTTGTGGGCCACGTCCGTGGTGGTCTCGCCATTTCCACCGCAGCAGCCTGTACGCTTTTCGGCGCGGTCTCCGGTTCCACGCAGGCGACGGTGGTGGCCGTAGGTTCGCCGCTTCGGCCGCGTATGCTGAAGGCAGGATACAAGGACAGCTTCATCCTGGCGCTGATCGTCAACGCCTCCGACATTGCCTTCCTGATCCCGCCGTCAATCGGCATGATCATCTACGGCGTCGTGTCCAATACCTCGATCGCCGAGCTGTTCATCGCCGGTATCGGCCCGGGCCTGCTGATCCTCGTGCTGTTCTCGATCTACAGCTACATCTACGCGCTGCGCAACAACGTGCCGACCGAGGAACGGGCAACATGGTCCGAGCGCGGCAAGGCGCTGGTTGCAGCCCTCTGGCCGATGGGCTTTCCCGTCATCATCATCGGCGGTATCTATGGCGGCGTCTTCAGCCCGACCGAAGCCGCCGCGGCCTGCGTGCTTTATGCCTTGCTTCTCGAAGTCTTGGTGTTCCGTTCGATCACGGTCGGCGAGGTCTATCAGACCGCCAAGTCGACCGGCCTGATCACGGCGGTTGTGTTCATTCTGGTGGGCGCAGGTGCTGCCTTTTCATGGGTGATCTCGTTTGCGCAGGTGCCGCAGGCAATTCTCGGCGCCATCGGCATTACCGAGATGGGGGCGATCGGCGTGCTGTTCGTCATTTCGATCGCCTTCTTCGTCGGCTGCATGTTCGTCGATCCGATCGTCGTGATCCTCGTTCTGGTGCCGATCTTCGCGCCGGTCGTGGATGCAGTCGGTCTCGATCCGGTGCTTGTGGGCGTCATCATCACGCTGCAGGTTGCGATCGGTTCGGCCACGCCCCCGTTTGGCTGTGATATTTTCACGGCGATCGCGGTGTTCAAGCGACCCTATATCGAGGTGATCCGCGGGACGCCGCCCTTCATCCTCATTCTCATGGGTGTCGCGGTGGCCCTGATCTTCTTCCCGCAGATCGCACTCTTCGCGCGCGATCTGGCATTCAGATAAACCGGGAGGGAAAGGAATGTTCAAGACGATTGTCGTTGCCGTCGACGGGTCGGAAGGCTCGAAGAAGGCCATCCGCTACGGTGCGCAGATGCAGGCGCAATATGAGGGCGAGCTTCTCATGCTGACCGTATTCCGACACCACTCATTGCTTGAGGGTTCGATGTCGATGGTGCGTCCGCAGACCCCGGAGAACATCGATGACGCTATGCGCGGCTATGCCAGGGAAGTGGCGGACGAGGCCAAGGTGCTGGCCAGGGAAGCCGGCGCCACCAAGTTTCGCGCCTTCATCAAGAGCGGCCAGCCCGCGCGCACCATCGTGAAGTTCTCCGCCGAGCACGCCGCCGATCTGATCGTCGTCGGCAGCCGGGGCATGGGCGATATAGAGGGTTTTCTGCTGGGCAGCGTCTCCCATAAGGTGACGAGCCTGGCGTCGTGTCCAGTACTGGTCGTCTGACGCCGCTTCGCGTCTGTGCGTTTCCCGGAGAGCGTGATGGCAGAGCCACAAGTTTCGATGTCGCCACAACAGATCGGCTATGAGAGCCCCGGCGCAACTGTGCGTTTCGGGCTCATCGCCCTTGCGACCGACATGACGACGGAGCCGGACTTCGTGCGGATCTTTCCGCCCGAGGCGATCGTGCACACGACGCGCGTGCAGTACGCCAATCCGACGACGCCGGAAAACCTGCGCAAGATGGCGCCGCTTCTCACCGATGCCGCGGCGCTTATCACGCCGGGCGTCCCGCTTGTCGGCATCTGCTATTCCTGCACGTCCGCCGCGGCCACAATCGGGGTCGATACGGTCGAGCGGTCCATCCATGCCGCCCGGCCCGGCATTCCGGTGGTGCTGCCCACGGGCGCCGCGACGCTCGCTTTCAAGGCGCTTGGCGTGAACCGTATCGCCATCGTCACGCCCTATCTGCCGGAAGCAAGCGAGGCTGTCGCCGGATATTTCGCTTCGCAGGGCTTCAATGTCGCAAGCCATCATTGTCTGGGACTGGCTGATGATCGCGACATGGCGAGGCTTTCGAAGCAGACGATCGTCGAGGCGGCAATGGCGGCCGATGGCCCCGATAACGAGGCGATATTCCTCTCGTGCACAGCCATGCCCGCGGTCGGCGCAATTTCCGAGATCGAGCAGCGAACCGGAAAGCCGGTGGTGACATCCAACCAGGCGAGCGCCTGGGAGATGCTGCGCCGCGGCGGGTTCAGGGACTGGCGCCCCACCGAATACGGGCGACTGTTCACGCTGCAGCTTGACGGCGTGAACGCAGGATTTGCGGCATGACACAATCGGATTTTGTCGGTATCGGGGAAATCGAGGCGGCGCGCGCACGCATTGCCGCGACCATCCGTCAAACGCCGGTCGATGTCTCCGACACGCTTTCGGCGATTGCCGGCGTGCCGGTGCACCTCAAGCTCGAACATCTGCAGCATACCGGCAGTTTCAAGCTGCGCGGAGCGGCCAATGCGGTTTCCCTTCTGTCGGATGAGGAGAGGAAGGCAGGCGTTGTCGGCGTGTCCACCGGCAATCACGGCCGGGCTCTGGCGCATGCCGCGAAGGCTTCCGGCGTGCGCTGCGTGATCTGCATGTCGCGACTGGTGCCACAGGTGAAGGTCGACGGCATCCGGGCGCTTGGCGCGGAGGTCCGCATCGTCGGCAGGTCTCAGGACGAAGCCCAGGCCGAAGTCGACAAGCTGGTCGCCGAGGGCATGACGATGATCCCGCCCTTCGATCACCGCTCGGTGATCGCCGGGCAGGGAACGCTGGGCCTCGAAATCATCGATCAAATCCCCGATGTCGATACCGTCGTCGTGCCGCTTTCCGGCGGCGGGCTGATTGCCGGGGTGGCAGCCGCGTGCAAGGCGCGGAACAGGAATATTCGCATCGTCGGCATCACCATGGAGCGCGGCGCCGCGATGATCGCAAGCCTGAAGGCGGGCGCGCCGATCGGGGTCGAGGAACAACCGACGCTGGCCGATTCCCTCGGCGGCGGGATCGGGTTATCGAACCGCTATACCTTCGCCATGACCCGCGATCTGGTCGATGAAACCTGGCTGCTCAACGAAGCCCAGATCGCCGCCGGCATGCGCCATGCCTACTGGCAGGAGCGGCAGATCGTCGAAGGGGCAGGCGCGGTGGGGATTGCCGCGGTCCTCGCGCAAACGTTCAAACCGAAAGGACCGGTTGCGCTCATCCTGTCTGGCGGCAATGTGGACATGGAGCAGCATTTCCGGGTCATTGGCGGCGAGGATGTCGATCTCATGAAGGAGGTTGCCTGAAATGCCGAAGATCAAGATCCTCACCCAGTCCGATCTGATGAAAGCCGTGCCGCTCGACGGCGAGGTCGTAGCGTGCGTCGAGAACGCCTTTGCGGCGCTTGCCGGCGGAAAGGTGGTCATGCCGCCGATCCTGAGTCTCGCGATCAGGGAAGCGAATGGCGAAGTCGACGTGAAGACGGCTTATGTGCCCGGTCTCGACAGTTTTGCCATTAAAGTCTCGCCCGGCTTCTTCGACAATCCAAAGATCGGCCTGCCGAGCACGTCCGGGCTGATGATGGTTTTCTCGGCCAGGACAGGGGTTCTCGAAGCGCTGCTTCTCGACAACGGCTATCTGACCGACATGCGCACGGCCGCCGCCGGCGCGGTGGCGGCTAGGCACTGTTCGCGCGAAGATTCCGCGACGGTCTGCATTTTCGGCGCGGGCATGCAGGCGCGGCTTCAATTGCAGGCGCTGATGCTCGTCCGTCCGGTGAAAAGGGCACTGATCTGGGCGCGCGATATTGCCAAAGCCGAGGCGCTGGCCGAGCGCGTCGCCCGTGAGAACGGCATTGCGGCCGTGGCTGTGGCCGATGCGGAAGCGGCCGTCAGCGCGGCCGATATCGTGGTCACGACGACGCCCGCGACCGCGCCCGTCCTGAAAGCGGATTGGCTGAAGCCCGGTCAGCACGTCACCGCCATGGGCTCCGACCAGCATTCCAAGAACGAGATCGAGCCGGCATGTCTGGCCAGGGCCGATGCCTATGTGCCCGACCGCCAGTCGCAGACCGCGGAACTCGGCGAACTGCGGTCTGCGATTGCGGCGGGCGTCATGCCCTCCGAAAAGCGGTTCGCCGAACTCGGAGATATCATCACGGGTGCCGCGAAGGCGCGTCTTGCGCCGTCCGACCTCACCATTGCCGACCTGACCGGAACCGGGGTGCAGGACACGGCCATCGCAACGCTCGCCCTCAAGAGGGCAGATCAACTGGGTCTCGGCGTCGCGTTCGACTCCGAGGCATGATCGGCAGTCATACGGTATAGAAAGCAAAAGACATGTCCGCACCGCAACTGGCCTTTTCACGCAGCGAGTTTGCCAAGCGCATCGAGAAGACGCGCAAGGCCATGGAAGACCGCGAGGTGGAGGTCCTGATCGTCTCGGACCCGTCCAACATGGCCTGGCTGACAGGCTATGACGGCTGGTCATTCTATGTGCATCAGTGCGTCATCGTCGGTCCCGAGGGCGACCCCGTCTGGTTCGGTCGCGATCAGGACCGCAATGGCGCCAAGCGCACCTGTTTCATGTCGGAAGACGACATGATCGGCTATCCGGATCACTATGTGCAGTCGGATGTTCGCCATCCGATGGATTTTCTCGCCGCGCGGCTTGAGGAGCGCGGCTGGGACAAGACGCGCATCGGCGTGGAGATGGACAATTACTGGTACACCGCGCAGGCCCATGCCTCGCTGCAGCAGCACCTGCCCAATGCCGCTTTCGTCAACGCCAACAGCCTGGTGAACTGGCAGCGCGCGGTGAAGTCGGATCAGGAGCTTCTCTACATGCAGCGTGCGGCCCGCATCGTCGAGCGCATGCACCAGCGGATCTTCGAGAAGGTCGAGCCCGGGATTCGCAAATGCGATCTGGTGGCCGATATCTACGACGCCTCGCTCAGGTTCGACGATGATCTCGGGTTCGGCGGCGACTATCCGGCCATCGTGCCGCTCCTGCCGTCCGGTATCGACGCATCCGCGCCGCATCTGACCTGGAGCGACGAACCTCTGCGACTGGGCGAAGGCACCTTCTTCGAGATCGCCGGCGTGTATCGCCGCTATCACTGCCCGCTGTCGCGCACGGTCTTCCTCGGCAAGCCGACAGAGACCTTCCTCAACGCGGAAAAAGCCGTACTCGAAGGCATGGAAGCCGGGCTCGAAATGGCGCGCGCCGGCAATCTCTGCGAGGATGTCGCCAACGCCTTTTACGGCGTCTTGAAGAAATACGGCATCACCAAGGACAATCGCACCGGCTACCCGATCGGTCTCTCCTATCCGCCGGACTGGGGCGAACGCACCATGTCGCTGCGCCCGGGCGACAAGTCGGTGCTTGAGGAAAACATGACCTTCCACTTCATGACCGGCCTGTGGATGGAAGACTGGGGCTTCGAAATCACCGAGAGCATCGTCATCAAGGAAGGCGGGCCGGAGTGCCTCGCCAACGTGCCGCGCAAATTGTTCGTGAAGGGCTGATGACATGGCGACCAGCCCTTTCGCGATCGCAGCGGCCATATTGCAATTGCCGATGCATGTGATTTCTGCGTGGCTCAGAAACGGGTAATGACCGTGGCACCGATGGACTGGAACCTGTCCATGGCCATCAGCGCCGCGGGTGCATCCGCGAGGGCGATCCGATCGCCCACCAGACGCGCCGGATCGAGCTTTCCGCTCGTGATCATATCCAACATCGCTCCGTATCGGTGCGCCTGCATTCCGTGCGAACCGAGCAACTCGATCTCCTGTCCGACAATCCTGGACATGGGAACGGCGGGAGCAGCGTGCTCGCCGAGCATCAAGCCCACCTGGATGTGCTTCCCCCGCGGCCGCAGGCAGAGGATCGAATTGTTCATGGTCGTGGGGTGACCGAGCGCGTCGAGCGAGACATGCGCACCACCGCGGGTAATGTCCCTGATAGCCTCAGGCACGTCGGCCTCCCGGCCGTCGATCACGGCGACCGCGCCGAGTGCGCGAGCCAGATCCAGCTTCGCCGGACTGAGATCCACGCCGATGACATTGGCGCCCGCTGCCGCGGCGATCATGACCGCGGACAGGCCAACGCCGCCGCAGCCATGAACGGCCACCCATTGGCCCGCGCTGACCTTGCCCTGGTCGATGACCGCCCGGAAGGACGTCGCGAACCGACATCCGAGGCTTGCCGCCGTGGCGAACTCCATGCTCTCAGGTAACGCCACGAGGTTAAGGTCGGCCTGGTGAATGGCAACGTATTCGGCGAAAGACCCCCAGTGGGTGAAGCCCGGCTGTTCCTGGTGTAGGCATACCTGCTGATGTCCGGCGTTGCACTCGGAACAACTGCCGCAGCCACAAATGAACGGCACGGTGACCTTGTCGCCGACCCTCCATCTGGTCACGTCCTTGCCCACCGCCTCGATGACGCCAGCCAATTCATGACCCGGAACATGGGGCAGGGTGATGTCGCCGTCGTGTCCCATCCACCCATGCCAGTCGCTGCGGCAGACGCCCGTCGCCGCGACCCGCAGGACGACGCCATGTGGGTCGGGGGTCGGGTCCTCTACCGTGACCAGCTTGGGTTCTTCCCGGAATTTCTCGAACAAGACGGCTTTCATGGCAGGGCTTTTCGTTATGGATTTGGATTGAGGAGATCATAGCCTCCCGCTGAGAAATCAGTGTGTCATTCGTGTCAACTTTGAAGCCGTCAATGCCCCGATTCCTGCCATGCTGCAAGAGGACGGTGCGTGACCAATGCGACGCTATACAAACGGCTCGACGTCAGCGAAACGCGTGCTGGCGTTGCCTGAAACAGATCGAGAAATGCGGGATCATCGAGGGCCACCAAGCCCTTCCAAACCGCCGCAAGTTCGGCTGGGCATGCTGGACCTGATTGCCTTTTGCCGCAAGAGCCTCTTCCGGAGCGGGGGGTGCGGCCTGCCTCAGGGGGCGGCATGTGGCCGGTAGAGCGCGCGAAAGCGGGCATATCCGTCATCATAGATCGCCCGGTTCGACACATCGGGCCTGATCGTGACGCCGTGTCCGACAAAGGCCGTAACGCCCGCCCAATCATCGACGAGCCCGGCGCCCATGGCCGCGGTCCAGGCAACGCCGAGGCAGGAGCCTGGATGCCCGGTCAGGCATTGCACGGGCTGCTGCAGCACATCGGCGACGATCTGCATCCAGATAGCGCTTTGCGCCCCGCCGTCGGAGACCAGGAAACGCGTGGTTTCAAGGCCCATGTCGTTGAGCACATCGACGTGATGTCTGAGCGCATAGGCATAGGATTCCAGGAGCGCCCGCCACAGATGGCCGATATCGTGAGACAGGGTGAGGCCGGAGATCAGTCCGCGCGCATCGGGGTCGTGGATCGGCGTTTTCTCGCCCAGAAGATAGGGCAGGATCACAACGCCCTCCGCACCCGCAGGACGGTTCTCCGCCATCCGGTCGAGATAGCGATAGGTTGATATGCCTTCGGCTTCGGCGGCCTGCTGTTCCTTGCCCGCAAAGGTGGCGATGAACCAGTTCAGCGCCGAGCCGCCGGTCGACATGCAGCCGTTCGGCATGTATAGGCCGGGGATCAGGTGGTAGTCGAGAAAAAGGCGGGGATCGGGGCGCACCTTGTCGGTTGCCGTCAGGATATCGACAGCACCGCCGAATTTCAGAAGAACATCGCCGGCTTCCTGAACGCCAGCGCCGAAGGCTGAAGCCACCATATCGGCAGCACCGCCGACAACCGGCGTTCCCGCGCGAAGGCCGGTAAGGGCGGCGGCTTCCTCGCTGACGGTGCCGAGCACTTCATGCGAGGCGATTTTCGGCGGAATGGCGTTTGGCGGCAGATGCGCCCAGCCGATCAGGTCGTCATCGAGTTCGCCGCGCGCGACGTCGACAAAACCCGCCTCCAGCGCCCAGTTCTTCTCCACGGCGCGTTTGCCGGTGAGCTTGAAGTTGATGAAATCATACGAACCGAACACCGTGGCGATGCGGGCAAAGACACCCGGCTCGTGGTTTTCGATCCAGCGCAGCTTGGCGGTCACAAGCTGCTGGTTGATGCCATTGCCGGCCTTGGCGATAAAGGCGGCCTCGTCGCGCTCCCTGCGCATGGCCTCGACCTCGCGCCCGGAGCGTCCATCGCTTTGCTGAATGCTCGGTCGCAGCACGGTTCCGGCTTCATCCAGGAGCACCACGGCCGGCAACATGCCGGTGACGCCGACAGCACCGATAGCGGCCGGGTCGGTGCCTTCCAGCGCCAGCAGTTCGCGGGTGATCGCCTGGACGTTGTCCCACCACTCTGCCGGATTTTCCTCCGCCCAGCCATGATGCGGCGAGGTGAGCGTGACCGGCCGCGAGACGATCCCCACGACCCGGTCCGGCAGCGCGATCAGAATGCCGATCGTGGACGTCGTTCCGATATCGAGACCGATCACATAAGCCATGCAAGCCTCCGGGCGCGGTCAGCGCAGCGTCGCGACCTTGTCCATGAAGCGGCTGACGCGGTCCTGGTCGACCGGGTTCCAGGTGTCGCCATCGACCTTGAAATGCGTGCCGATGATGCAGCCGTCGGCAACCGACATGACGTCGGTCACATTGTCGATATTGACGCCGGTATTGGCAAAAACCGGCACGTCTTCGATCGTCTCACATACGGTTTTCAGGTCCGACTGGTCGGCGGGCTGGCCGGTGATCGGGCCGGAGACCAGAATGGCATCGGCCATCGACGAAAAGACAGCGCTCTTGGCGCGTAGCGCGATCGGCCGCTGGTCGAGCGGATGGGCGAATTCGGCGTTGATGTTGAACAGCAGTTTCATGTCCCTTGCGCCGAGATTGGCGCGCAGCCGCGCCGGCGTGGCGCAGTCGGGCGCCCAGACGCCCATGTCGGAGGCAAAAACGCCGGTGAAGATCTCGCGCACGAAGCTTGCGCCGGTCACCGCGCCGATCGCTATGCTCGCTTCCGGGTCCCAGAGGTAGTTGACGCCGAAGGGCACCTTGAGTTCCGGTTTCAACGCCTGCACCACGGCTGTCATCGCAGCAATGCCCTCGACGGGGGCCTTGCGCACATAGGGGCGGTCATTCTCATTGCCGAACATGATCGCGTCGACGCCGCCGGCCTGCAGTTTCTCGATATCGGCGAGGACATCCGCGATCAGCTTGTCGAGGCCGCCATCCTTGTCATATTGCGGAGAACCGGGCAGCGCACCGATATGGGCCATGGCGATGACTGCCTTCTTCTTGGCGCCGAAGAACTCGAAAATCATTGAAGTACTCCATTTGAGAAAGCAGGCTGGCGGGCAGGGGCCGTAGGCTTGCGGTCAGGATGCCATTTTGCGCGCGCGGCCGGCGATGCGGATTTCGACCTCGGCGGCCGCGAGTGCTTTTGCGAGATCGGGCGGCGGCTCGACATCGGTGATCAGCACATCGAACTGTTCAAGATCGGCGACATGGACCAGCGATATGCAGGAAAACTTGGAGGCGTCGCACAAAACGACTTTCCGCGTCGAGCGGCTCAGGAACACGCGCTTCATCTCGGCGTCGTCGAAGGAGTAGTCGTATATCCCCTGGGGGGTGAGGCCGGAAATACCGATGAAGGCGATGTCGAACCAGAGCGCGCTGAAATCGGCGATTGCCGCAGGGCCGGAAATCGACATTTCGTCCCCGCGCATGCGCCCGCCCGGCAGATAGACCTCGGCCAGACCCTCGCCGAGGAAAAAGGCGTTGCGGACAGAGCTGGTGAAGATCTTGGTGTGTTGACGGTCCTGCAGCCTTCTGGCCAGCAGCAAGGCTGTGGTGCCGACGTCGAGCGCGATGGTGCGCGCCCCGGCGGAAAGTGTCTCGGCCTCAATGGCGATGGCCTGCTTGGCCAGCGCGTTCTTGACGGTTCTGAGCTGGAATGACGGTTCGCCGGGAAGGGTTGCCGGGGCGGCGACAGGTTCCGCGCTCTGTTCGGAGCGCACCGCGCCTCCATGGGTGCGGGCAAGCTTGCCCTCCTTTTCCAGTTCGGCAAGGTCGCGTCGGACCGTCATCTCGGAAACGCCGAGTTGCCCTGCGACATCGGAGACCGAGAGCGCCCCGAATTCGGCCAGAACGCCAAGGATGCGCGCGTGGCGCACCTGGGCCAGAACCTTGGTCTTTTCTCCGGTCTTTTCTCCCTGGCCACCCTGCAAGACGGATCCTTTCGGCACGATTGAGGCTTCGAACAGGCGCAGCGTATTCTGACGCAAGCCGATCTAGACTGAACCTCATGACTACCAGCAGGTTCGAACAAATTCAAACATTATTTTCTCTTGTTGTGTATGTTTTTGTTGATATATGATCGAACTCACCAAAAAGGGGAACGAAAAATGACACACCCGGTCTTTCCGGAACTTGAGGGCCGCAAGGCCGTGGTTACGGGCGGCGCCACCGGTATCGGGCGCGCCATCGTCGAGGCGCTCAGACGCCAGAAGGTTGATGTAGCCCTGTGCGATATCAATCCCGAAACGGCGGCGAAGACCGCCGCCGAAAACGGGTCCGTTGCCATAGCGATCGATGTGCGCAAGCGGGCCTCCGTGGAAGCGGCATTCGCCGAGGCGGAAGAAAAACTCGGCGGCTTCGACATGCTGTTTGCCAATGCCGGCGTATCGTCCATGCAGCATGCGCTGGAACTGACGGACGAGGAGTGGGACTTCAATTTCGACGTCAACACGCGCGGCATCTTCCTCACCAACCAGATCGCCGGCCGCCGCTTCAAGGCCAATGGCAAGGGCGTGATCGTCAATACCGCGTCGCTCGCCGCCAAGGTCGGCGCGCCGCTGCTTGCGCATTATTCGGCGAGCAAGTTCGCCGTGCTCGGCTGGACGCAGGCGCTCGCGCGCGAGCTTGCCGGCGACGGCATCCGCGTCAACGCGATCTGCCCGGGCTTCGTCAGAACCTCGATGCAGGAGCGCGAGGTCGAGTGGGAAGCCAGCCTGCGGGGCATGACGCCGAAAGAGGTGATCGCGGACTACGTCTCGCAGACCCCGCTTGGCCGGATCGAAACACCCGAGGACGTAGCTGATGTGGCGATCTTCCTCGCCAGCAACTCCGCACGCTTCATGACCGGGCAGGGCGTGAACGTGACCGGCGGTGTCTACATGACCTGAAGCCCGCCCTTCGGCAGGCACTGAACCGACGGGGATAACCGGGTAAACCAATGGCAGACATTATTTTCGACGGTATCGGCAAGCGCTATCCGGATGGGTATGCTGCAATTGCCAATCTCGATCTCCATATCAGGGACGGCGAGTTTCTGGTGCTTGTCGGGCCGTCCGGTTGCGGCAAGTCGACCGCGCTCAGGATGATTGCGGGCCTTGAGGACATTACCGACGGGCGGCTGATCATTGACGGCGTCATCGCCAACAACCTGGCGCCGCGGGATCGCGACATCGCCATGGTGTTTCAGTCCTATGCGCTTTATCCGCATCTGGATGTCGAGGAGAATATCGGCTTCGGTCTCAGGGTTCGCGGCGTGGACAAGCAGGTGCTGGCGAAGAAGGTGCGCGAGACGGCCGAACTTCTGGAGCTTTCCGAGCATCTGAAGCGTAAGCCCGGTCAGCTTTCGGGCGGTCAGCGGCAGCGGGTCGCCATGGGCCGGGCGCTGGTGCGCGATCCCAAGGCCTTCCTGATGGACGAGCCGCTCTCCAACCTCGATGCCCGCCTGCGCGGGCAGATGCGCACCGAGATCGCGCGGCTGCAGAAGCTCACGGGCGTCACCACCGTCTATGTCACCCATGACCAGGTGGAGGCGATGACCATGGGAGATCGCGTCGCCGTCATGCGTCATGGCGTTCTTCAGCAGCTCGATACGCCGCGCGCGCTTTACGACACGCCCGCCAACCTGTTCGTTGCAGGCTTTATCGGCGCGCCGTCGATGAATTTCATGGCGGCCGATCTTGTCGCGGTCGAGGACGGGATCGAAGCCCGCCTCGGGCCGTTTGGCTTTGTCTTCGGGGCGGGCGATCGCGTCCGTCGACCGGGCCTCAACCGCTCGATCGGCGACCGCGTGATCCTGGGCATCCGTCCGGAGATGTTCACGCCGGTCGCGCATGCCGAAAGCGCTGCCAATACCGTCACCGGCGAAGTTGTCTTCGTCGAGGATCTGGGGGCAACGCTTCTGGCCCATATCGACATCGGTTCCGCCGATGACAGCCTGCGCGAAATCGGCCATGATGGCGAGGGTGACGGCGCGCTGTCCGCGCCGCGCCTGCGCGCCGTTCTCGATGGCCAGATGCAAATCCGGGCCGGCGAGACCATCACGCTCGCCGTGAATGCCGGAAATATCCATGTCTTCAATGCGCAGACGGAAAAAGCGATCCGGGATTGAGCGGGTCACAAGGCCGGCGTGAGAACAGCGCCGGACCTTTCGTCTTGGAAAACGGCCAGCCCTTCAGTCGCGCCCGTCAGTGAATCCCCTTGGTCAGCCCCTGCACGAAATAGCGGTTCAGGAACAGGATCACGATCACGATCGGAATAGTGGAGAAGTGCGCCAGCGCGCCGAGCGTGCCCCAGGTGATATCCTTGGTGCCGTAGGCCGACAGCAGCGCCACGGAGAGCGGTTTTGATTCCAGCCGCGTCAGGAACATCGGGTAGAGGAAATCGTTCCAGGAAAACATCAGGCAAAATAGGACGCAGGCGATGATGCCGGCCATCACGGCGGGCAGCGCCACCTTGAAGAAGGCGCCGAACTGGGTGCAGCCATCCGTCAGCGCGGCTTCCTCGAGTTCCGGCGGAAGCCCGCGGAAATAGGAAAACATCAGCCAGGTGACGAAGGCCGAATTCAGCATCGAGTTGATCAGCACGACGGACATCCAGCTTCCCAGAAGCCCGATATCGCGCATCATCAGGTAAAACGGGATGAGGGCCGCCACCGACGGGATCATCCGGATCGCCATCAGGAAATAGGCAATGCCCATGGCATAGCGGCTTTTCGAACGCGCCAGCGCATAGCCCGCCGGAACGCCAAGCGCCAGCGACAGGATGACCGAGCCCGTGGCGATCAGCACGCTGGAGCGCAGCAGGCTCCAGACATCGAACAGCCGAAAGATCGTGCGGAACTGGTCGAGCGTGGGCGAGAAGGCGAATGTCGGCGGGATGGAGAAGATCGCGCTCGAGGGCTTGTAGGCGGTGGTCGCCAGCCCCAGGAAGGGCGCCAGAAAGAACGCCAGCATGATGAGAAGGAAGGCGCGGCGGCCTGTCTGAAGCCAATAGCTTGCGTTCATTTCCCGTT
>MDSV01217996.1_pt1 | contig 19997 bp, 17 predicted proteins | sample 810851 | NCBI WGS metagenome assembly MDSV01 (sample SAMN05326640, study PRJNA326480) | marine metagenome | isolation source: seawater | place: Atlantic Ocean: North East | collected 2012 | reverse complement strand
TATTTAATTTTTTTAATTTTAGTGGGCCTTGATGGGCTCGAACCATCGGCCTACGCATTATGAGTGCGTTGCTCTAACCTACTGAGCTAAAGGCCCTTGAGACACAAATATACAAAAATAAATTAAATTAACGAGTATAGTTTAGATATTTTTCTTATAGAATCTTCACCAGCAGAGTTAAATCGTTTTTCCCAAAAATTAAGGAAGTTTTTAGGTGAAGAGGTGACTTTTGGGGGTATATTGGGGATGGATAAATTTTCGTCGTCGGAAAAATCATTTAATAAATCTTTATAAGATATAATCCAATTATCCACTAACTGTTTTAAAACAATTTCTTTAATTTCTTCTATCGGAGTATCTTTTCCGTCATACTGTCTAACTCTTTCTACGGTTTCTTTAGGAACTTCAAAGTCCTCATAGTATTTAGAGGCTTTAAAATTTCTCAGTCTTTTAGCGTAAGAAAAAGCCCTAGAAGTCTTTAAAAAATCAATAAATTCTTCTTTAGATTTTATTTTTTTGTTTCTAATTAAACCATAAACTTCAGAAACCCTAGCATTTAACTCAAAAGATAAATGTAAATACACTAAAAACATTAACTCATCCCAATCATCAACTAACCCCATCTTATTGAGCATAGATGCTGTACTACTAACATTTTCAAAACTAGGGTCTAATGAAGAATTTAATAATCTATTGTAAAATTCATAAACATGAGTTAATTCGTGAAAAAGGACAGCTTCCACATAAGGTTTTATTTCTGAATCAAATAATTCCACAAAACTCACATTATCATATGAAGATTGTGGGATAGTTATTTCTATATTTATAGTACCACCAACTAATAAAGGTCTTGTAACACCATCATCAAAAGTAGCCTCTTTGATATCCATATCAGCAGTATCAAAAGAAGCGTTATTAATATAGTCATCACCAATCTTAATATCTTCATCAGGAACAATAACTAAATCTAAATTTAATTTAGGTTCAGCCAAAGGAAATTTTGTGAAATTTTCATTAGAAGTATTCCAACCCATAGAGGTGACTTTTTCTTGAACTTCGTCACCCGTAAAATCTACTGAAGTGTCTTCAGATGAAACCAACATCAACAAACCATCCCTAATTAAAGAAGACATAGAATCTACCCAAAATTCTATAGGTTTGGGTACACCCATAGCTTCTTTAATAAGAAGATTAGATTGTCTTTGTGTTATTATTAGTTTCATTGTTAATAAATATCATACTATTTATCTTTTTCTGACAATTTAAACTTCTCCGTAACTTTATTATAGGCAATACTATACGACATACCTTCTACTATAGTACCTTTTAAGATTTCTTCAGATATATAATCTTCAACCTCCGATTGTATAGCTCTTTTTAATGGTCTAGCACCAAACTTACTATCGTACCCAATGTCACTAATATGTTCTATAACACTACGACCAAATTTAATAAAATATTTCTTTTCTTTTAATCTATCCAATAATAAAGCTAGTTCTAATCTTACTATTTTTTTGATACTTTCACCCTCTAAAGACTCAAAGAATATAATATCATCTAAACGATTTAAAAATTCTGGATTAAAAGTATCTTTTAAAGTTTTAGATATAATACTTCTAACCCTTTCTTTATCAGTTTGTTGTGTGGCTTTAGTTGTAAAACCTAAACTATTACCGAAATCTTGAGATTGTTTAACACCGATATTAGAAGTCATCATTATTAATGTATTTCTAAAATTAATTTTTCTACCAGAAGCGTCAGTAACATAACCATCATCTAATATTTGTAATAAAACATTAAAGATATCCTTATGTCCCTTTTCTATTTCGTCAAATAAAATTAAAGAATATGGTTTTTGTCTTACTTTTTCGGTGAATTGACCACCTTCATTATAACCCACATATCCAGGAGGAGAACCTATAAGTCTAGATAAAGAATGTTTCTCTTGAAATTCTGACATATCTACACGAATTAAAGATTCTTCAGAACCAAACATTAGTTCAGCTAGTTTTTTAGCTATATGTGTCTTACCAACACCAGTAGGTCCCAAACAAATAAAAGAACCAACAGGTTTATTTAGTTCTTTAATACCAACAGAATTTCTTCTTATAGATTTAACTATAGTCTCAATAGCTTTATCTTGACCTATAACGTATTTTTTTAGTTGTTTATCTAAATTTAACAAATTCTTTTTTTGGTTTTGATTCATCCTACTCAGAGGTATTCTAGTTATTCTAGATACTACAGCCATAACATCAGAATTTGTTATATCTATTTTGTTAGTAGATTGTCTTTTTTCCCATTTGGTGGTTACCGTATCCAACTTAGTTTTTAATTTACGTTCAACATCTCTAAGGTCCGCAGCTTTTTCATACATTTGTGACTTAACCACATTTATTTTCTCTAATTTAACCTCTTCTATATCAGACTTAAGTTTGGTAATAGATTTAGGTGTTTTAATATCTATTTGTACTGTAGCACCAACTTCATCCATAATATCTATAGCTTTATCTGGAAAAGCTCTATCACTTATGTATCTATCAGCTAACTTGACACACAAATCAATAACCTCATCACTATAAAGTACGTTGTGATGATTTTCATAAACATATTTTATATTTTTTAAAATTTCTATGGTATCAATAATTGAAGGTGGTTCGATTATAACTTTTTGAAACCTTCTTTCTAGTGCACCATCCTTCTCTATTTTTTCCCTATATTCATCTAATGTTGTTGCACCAATACATTGAACTTCTCCTCTAGCTAATGGGGGTTTAAATATATTAGCAGCATCTAGATTACCAGAAGAATTACCAGTACCGATAACAGTATGTATTTCATCAATAAAAATAATAACATCTTTATTTTCTCTTAATTCATCTATTATGGCTTTCATCCGCTCTTCAAACTGACCACGGTATTTAGTACCAGCTACTAGAGAAGATAGTTCTAATAAAACAATTCTTTTACCCACTAAAGTACGAGGACATTTACCTGAATTAATAATAGTTGCCAACATCTCCACTACGGAAGTTTTACCCACTCCAGGTTCTCCTATAAGAACTGGGTTATTTTTCTTTCTTCTAGATAGTATTTGTACTAAACGTTTAACTTCTTCAGTTCTACCTATTACTGGGTCTAATTTTCCTTCCGAAGCTAAAGTTGTTAAATCTCTAGAAAAGTTATCTAATATAGGTGTACTAGTATTAGGAATATCTTTATTCGGTTGGTTAGAACCACCGAAATCATCTTCAACTGCATCTGAATCTCTAAATTCTATCATATTTTTTTATTTAAAGTTAATATAAAAAGTCACAAATATCAATGACTGACAGTATGTCACTAGGTATTGACATTATGACATAAATTATTTAAAAACATACTAATGGTATAGTATTTGTACTACAAAAGTAATAAAAATAAATGAACAACCAAAACAATATAAAAAAATCTTTTTTGGGGGTGACAAATAATAATAAATGTCTTATAATTAAAAAGACAATAAATTAAAAACAAAATTAAAAATGACAAAAGTAATTGGAATTGATTTGGGAACAACAAATTCGTGTGTTTCTGTGGTTGAGGGTGGAAACCCAGAAATAATTGTAAATGCAGAAGGAAAAAGAACCACACCTTCTATTGTATCTTTTAAAGATGGTGACCGTAGTGTAGGTGACCCAGCAAAAAGACAAGCAGTTACAAATCCTAGAAATACTATCTATTCTGTAAAAAGATTTATTGGTAGTAAATTTAGTGAAATTAGTAAGGAGGCAAAAAAAATGCCTTATTCAGTAGTTAAAGGTACAAAAGATGTCGTTACTATAGAAGTGAATGATAAAAAATATGTACCACAAGAAATTTCCGCAGTAGTACTACAAAATCTAAAAAAGACAGCCGAAGATTATCTAGGTGAAAAAGTAACTCAAGCTGTAATAACAGTACCAGCTTATTTTAATGACGAACAAAGAAACGCAACAAAAGAAGCTGGAGAAATTGCCGGTCTTGAAGTACTTAGAATTATAAATGAACCTACCGCTGCTGCATTAGCTTATGGTATGGATAAACAAAATAAAGATATGACAGTTGCAGTTTATGACCTAGGTGGTGGTACATTTGATGTGTCAATCTTAGAACTTGGTGACGGTGTATTTGAAGTAAAATCTACTAACGGTGATACTCACTTAGGTGGTGATAATTTTGATGAAAAAATAATTGAGTGGTTATTAGATGAGTTTAATACTGAAAATGGTATGGACCTATCTAAAGACCCATCCGCACTACAGAGACTTAGAGAGGCCGCAGAAAAAGCAAAAGTAGAATTATCAAACTCAAATACAACTGAAATTAATTTACCGTACATAACAGCTGACAATACTGGACCAAAACATTTAGTACGTAATTTATCTAGAGCAAAGTTTGAGTCTATGGTTGAAGATTTAGTTAAAAAAAGTCTAAAACCATGTAGAAAAGCTTTAAAAGATGCTGGATTAAAAGCTTCTGAAATTGATGAGGTTTTATTGGTTGGTGGGTCAACAAGAATTCCATCAGTCCAACAAGCTGTAGAAAAGTTATTTAATAAAAAACCATCTAAAGGAGTTAATCCTGATGAAGTTGTAGCTATGGGTGCAGCGATACAAGGTGGTGTTTTAGCTGGTGATGTAAATGACGTTTTATTATTAGATGTTACACCACTATCTTTAGGTATAGAAACTATGGGTCAAGTAATGACAAAATTAATTGATGCTAACACAACAATACCAACATCAAAAAGTCAAATATTCTCTACAGCTGTAGATAACCAACCAGCTGTTGACATACATGTACTACAAGGTGAAAGACCTATGGCTAACGACAATAGAACTTTAGGTAGATTTCAGTTAACAGACATTCCACCAGCTCAAAGAGGTATCCCACAAGTTGAAGTTACGTTTGATATTGATGCTAATGGTATAATTGATGTTAAAGCTGTAGATAAAGGTACTGGTAAACAACAAAATATTAAAATTGAATCTGGAAGTAGTTTATCAGAAAGTGATATTGAAAGAATGAAAAAAGAAGCTGAACTTAACGCTAAAGAAGATAGTGAAAAATTAGAAAAAATTAATAAGTTAAATGAGGCAGACGCATTAATATTCCAAACAGAAAAACAAATAGAAGAATTTGGTGATAAGTTGGAGGATACAGATAAGTCTAGACTTGAGAACAATATTAAAGAACTTAGAGAAGTTATAGAGTCTAAAGATATGGAAGGTGTTGAAGATTTAACGGAAAAACTTAATAGTACTTGGCAAGAAATAAGTACAAAACTATACCAAGAAACAGAAACACAAGAAACAGAGAATCCAACAAATACTGATGCTACAGATGTTGAATTTGAAGAAGTTAAGTAAAAATAATTTGTGATTGGGATGAAATTGACTTCCCAATCACAATATAAATTATTAGTATTAAAAAAAACATAATATGAAAATTAAAATATACACAAACCCATCATGTCATTATTGTAATAAAATTAAAAATGACTTAAAAAGTGCAGAAATAGATTTTGAAGAAATAATTACTTCAGAAAATATTGGTGACTGGAATGAAATCATTAGAGTTACAGGTATTGGAATGACACCAACAATCGTATGTCAAGAAGAAACTTGGTTACCTAATAGAGATTTTAGAACATCCGAAGAGTTAATAGCTAGAATTAATCATTTTACGGAACACCCAATGAAAAGGTTGTCCATTGATGAAAAAATAGAACAAGTAAATAACTCAATAAAAAATGTAACTCTACTACTTAACCAAACAAATCAGGCTTTACAAACATTACAACAAAAGGTAGACAGTACAGTAACACCAAATGTTACACCACCACCACACCCTAGACCAAATCCAGCACCACAACAGTAATGGCAATTAAATCTGAAAAAATAGAAGGTAAATTTATCATAAACGAGTATGATTCCACTAATTTAGGTAAAACAAAATACAATACAGAAACTAATGAACTAATTGTTGAGTTTGCTAAAGGTGGGTCATATTCCTATGAAAAAGTACCTATTAAAATTTTTACAAAAATGAGAATGGCTGAAAGTCAAGGAAGTTATTTTTCTAAAAATATATCTAGAAGTTACAAATACAAAAAATTGTCATAGTAACAAAGTCCATATATTTATTAATATGGCAAACAACCAAAAAAATATTCTTAAAAGTTTCCAAGTCAATGACGAATTAAATTCACAGATTTGGTTTTGGGATGGTAACACCTACAAAATGAAACCTGAAATTAGAGATTCTTTATTAGCTATAGTTGAAGATTTTAGTAATTTTGTTGATGTTGATATGGATATAGAGGATATAACTTTAACCGGTTCATTATCTAATTTTAATTGGTCAGATTTTTCTGATGTTGATTTACACTTACTATTAGATTTTGGTGGTGACAAAGAATCTCTATTAAAAAAGTATTTGGATAGTCGTAGAATTATTTGGAATTCTTTAAGAGATATCGAAGTTAAGGGATTTGAAGTTGAAATTTATGTACAGGATATTGATGAACCTCATTTTGCCAGTGGAGTTTATTCGGTGATGTTTGATGAATGGATTGTAGAACCAGAATTAGAAGAAGTAGTTCTAGATTCCCATAAAATTTTAAGTAAATCTAAACAATGGATGGATACTATAGACCACATAGAAGATAATGTAGATAGGGCAGAAGAAGAGTCATTGTTGACAGCTATTGATGAGATAAAAAAGAAACTAAAAAAGTATAGAGGAGCTGGACTTAAAGACAAAGGAGAATACTCGTATGAAAACTTAGCATTTAAATTTTTAAGAAGAAATGGTTATCTAGGAAAATTAAATGATATAAAAAATAAATTAATAGATAAAAGTCTTACATTAGAAACTTCCGTTTCTGATACTTAGGACTATTTATAAAAAAAGAATATTTAGTTATGGCCGGAAACTATGGAGGAAACTCAATACCAACGACACCTATCGGGGCAGAGACTTTGTGGAATGGTAGGAATACAACTTATAAAAATTATAAGTGTACAACTATTGTAGCAAGTGCAGATACTAGTCATTTCACATATAAAGGAGTACAATATACTATAGGTGCGGCAGGTTCGTCAGTTGATTTAGTTGTAGAACCATATAATATCACAGCTTTACCAGTTGGCGTTTGGTTTACATGTTACGATTGTACTTGTAATACTAATATGACGGGAGTAACAGCCGTGAGTGCTTATCAGTATTCAGGTGCTGGAATGTACTCACCAACAATAATAGGAGGTAGTGGATTAAATAGTTAAAAATAATAATTTATAAAAAATAATTAAAAATGGCATTAAAACCAATCGGAAGTGAAAAATTAACAGGTCAAGACAAGATTAATAGAATCATGGAAATCGCGACCTACGGTGAAACAGAAAAAAACACCGCTTACCATACTCAGACATTATCATTTAGTAAAAAAGCTAGTGATGGTAATACGTACGCTATTATACAAGAAAAAGACGGTTATTACTTAAAAAGAGGAATCAATGAATCAGAATTAGATTATATTGATGGTATTAACAACAAAAAAAGAAATAGATTTAAAAGTTATGGAGCAGCTTTAAAAAGAATGAATCTAATTTTTAAACCATTAAATGAAGAATTTAATAATGGAGAATCTACACCACTATATGAACAATCTGATACAGAAAACAAATTTGTTTTAAAAACACCTGAAGCTGAAGTTGATGTTACAGATGTTACAACAGATGAAGTTGGTGGTGAAGATGAATTAGATTTTGGTGATGATGAACTAGAAATGGATGATGAAGAATTAGCTATGGACGACGAAGAGGTTGAGGTAGATAGTGAAGAAACTGAAGAAGAAATGGAAGGATTTATGAAACCAATCCAAAAGTTAACCGGTAAGTTAGGTCAAAAATTAAGAGATGCTGGAGAAGAGTTGGGTAGTGCAGATATAAAATATGTTTTAAATTCAGTTATTTCAGCAGTTGATTTAGATAATTTAGATAGTGAAGATAGAGATGACGTATTATCCAGATTTGAAGAGGATGAAGCGGTATATGGTGATGAAGAAATTGGTGATGAAGAATTAGCTATGGATGACGAGGAACTTGATGCAGATGTAGTAGACTTAGATTTTGGTGATGATGAAATGGAAGATGAAGAAGAATTAGCTATGGAATCTCTTAAAGGTAGAGTTTCACAAATATTAGAATCTTATGTTAAAAAACAAACACCAAAAGAATACTTACAAGAAAAACTTAATAAAAATAAAATCAACGAAAGTATAAAAAAATTATCTAGAAGTATTGAACAGGAATTAAGTGTTAAAAAATATTTAAATGAAAATAAATATTCTAAACTTAAAGGTTTAACAAAAAAAGGTGAAATAGTTATATTGTCAGATGATAAAAATATTTTTATTAAAAAAGACGGCAGTATAAAATAATGAAACTTTTATTCGTTAATGAGTTAGGGCCTAACTATAAACAACAAAATATTTACGAATTTATATTTGGTCACGACTCAGACGAATTATGGGGTGAAGACTGGGATTCTACACCAGCACATGGAAAACCAGGACCACCAGAAATGGAGTATATAAAAAAAGTTGGAATTTTAGAAGGAACCACTTTAAAATTAGATTTGGTTCAGAACTCTGACTACTTTGGAATGGAACATGCTTTAGACAATGTAATAGCTTTAGGCTGGGAAAGTTATGAAGATGAGTATGAAGATGACGAAGAAGAACGACTAGTTTTCCATTATGGGGATAGTCTAGAAAATGTTAAAGATAAATTATATTCTAGAGATATAATATTAAAATTTGATAAACTTTTTGAAAATGCCAAAAAATAGAAAAAAATTAATTACAAAATTAATCAACGAAGGGTTCACACATAGAACCCTATCTTTATTTTCAGACAAACAATTAGAAGTACTAAGTAAAAAAATATTAAAGGAGGCCGAAACACAAACCGTAAAAAAGACCACTTACACCAAATCAGAAGTAGATAAAATGAAACAGGAATCTGGTGGTTTAGCTGTTGATGGTACTGTTACACCTAATGACGATGGTTCAGTTACCGTAACTACTAATGAAGAAGAAAAACCTGATGAAATAGAAGTTACAAAAGATGGTGAACCTGTAACAAAATTTAAATATGCTGATGGTGAAGAAAAAACTTTAATAAATTCTGGTGATGATACTGAAATGAAAGAAGAAGCCGTATCTCAATCACAATACAATTTCTATAAATTAGTTTACGCTTGTAAAAAAAGTAATTATAAAGATTGTGGTGACGGTAGAGATGATAACGCTGTTTTAAAAGCAGCAAAAGAAATGACATTTGAACAAATAGAGGACTATACTAAAACCAAAAATGTTGAGGAGTTACCTGATAAAAAATTAACAGAAGAAGAAATACTAGAAAATTGGATTATATCTCTAGTTGAAAATAACCAACCAGCTGAAATAACCAAAGCTAATTTTGTTAAAATAGTAAAAGAAACACAAAAAAATAATTATAAAAATAAAATAGATAAACAAAAAAAGGCTTTTGACATGGTTAACGAACTATCCAAAGAAATGGTTCCACCAATGAAAATAGTTGTAGAAAATATTAAAGGTGATATTAAAGGATACCTCAAATCACCAAGTAAGGTAATAGAACTTTTAATAAAAGAATCTGGTGAAGTACATTTAGATGGTAATATTGTTGGAGAAGAAGATTTAGAGGAAAACTCACCATTAGAAGCACCAACAATAGCACCACCAACAACTAAACCAGGTGAAAAGAAGAGAAGAGGTCCATTTAAAGTACCAAACCCAAGTACTAAACCAAAACCTAAAGCAAGGAAAAATAAATTACCTGATTGGTTAACTTTTGATAACATAAGTGAAGAATAGGAGGATGTCTAAAAAAACTAAATTAAATGAAGCACCACCTATAGATTATAGTGGTAGACCAGAAAGAATGTCACCTGACATTGAAAAAAAATTAAGGTCTAGGGAACATCCATTAGGTGCACATCAAGCTTTTCCTGGAAAAGAAGGTGATGAAAATAATTTCGAAGAAATAATAGCTTCAAAAAGATTTAAAGATGTTATAGATAAAGTAAAAGAGGCTACGGGTTTAGAAGAAATCAACCCACAATCAGCGATGTCTTTACAACCTCTGTTAATGAGTGCTGTACAAAGAGCAATGTCTATAGAGTCACAAAACAAACAAAAATTAGAAGATTTAGCAGTTTCATTAGTGGTAGACCAAATGTCAATACCAGAAGGTGATTTACAATTTGATGCAAAACTAGAAAAACCAACTCTAGAAGGAATGCAGAAAAAACCACAAGAAAAGAAGAAGAAAGAATTACAATTTGACCAACCAGATATAGAAGATAAAGAAGCAGCTGAAAGGTTAGCAAAATTAGATTTAGAAAAACAAAAAAGAAGATTGATTAATTCTTTAATACAAGGGTCTTCTAAAAAAGCTCACTATATGTATCATTTAGTTAATGAAACTTTAAATGAAATTGACCCAGATTTGGTTGGTTTATATTCTTTAATTATGTCGGTAAATGACTTAATGTATTGGATTATGCCTGATATGGAAGGTATGGTAGGTAGTGGTGCAGACTCCATGGCCGGAGGAAGAGAAGAAGTTGACCTAGAAACAGACCCACCAACGATTAGAGCTAAAGGAATAATGTTTCCAATCCTAGTACACGAACTGTGGAAAGGTGTTATGGAATATGTTTCTATGCATGGACTACCTTCTGACCCAGAGTTTGCAGAAGAGGTTATTGGTTCAGAAGATACATTACCAGCTGAGGTTTGGGATTTAAGATTAGGTCCAGTTATTTGGGAAAAATTTTTGGAGTCTTATCCTGAAGAGTTATTAACTAATGAAGATTATGGTAGGATAAAAAATTATTTATACTATAATATAGTTTCTTTAGAAGCAGAACCATTTATTGGTTTGGCAAAAGAAATTTTATCTGGTTCACAAAGAGGTAAAGATATGGTTGCAAAAATAGTTGACGATATAAAAAAACAACTAAAAGATGAAGATTACGAAGATGCTACCGGTGAAGTTATAGAACCATCTCCCGATTTGACACCACAAGAAGAAATACCTCTTGATATGGATACCATTTTAGATAAAATAAATAAAAGTGGGATGGACTCACTAAGCCAAGAGGAAAAAGACTTTTTATATAACCTATAGTTTTATCTACTATATCCCTTCCTATTATTACATCCAAGTTTATATTTATAATATATGACGCAAGAAGAATTAATACAAGAATATGCGAAGTGTTTTAAAGACACACCTTACGCTATAAAGACTTATTTAGAAACATATGATAACACCAAATCTAAATACGTACCGTTTATATTATTTCCTGAACAAGAAATGATGTTAAAAAATTTTGATGAGTATAACGACAATATAACTAAAAAATATCGTCAAGCTGGTGTATCTACAGCAACCGCAGCTTGGGTTTCTAAAAAACTACAATTCGCGTCCAAAACCAAACCAGAAAAAATATTAATTATAGCAAACAAATTAGATACAGCCTCTGAATTCGCTAATAAAGTTAGAGGATTTTTAAATCAATGGCCAGATTGGATTAATGTGGGATTCTCAAAAGAAAAAGACTCTCAAAAACATTTTAAACTAAATAATGGGTGTGAAGTTAAAGCGGTAGCAACATCAGTTGACGCACTAAGGGGTTATACACCAACAATCCTGATATTTGATGAGGCCGCTTATATTGAAGCAGGTGATGATTTTTGGGCAGCTTGTATGGCATCGTTATCTACTGGGGGTAAAGTAATAGTAATATCTACACCTAATGGTTATGATAAAATATATTATGAAATATATGAACAAGCTATAAAGGGACTTAATAGTTTTCACATATCAGAACTTCACTGGGAAAACGACCCAAGATTCACCAAAGATTTATTTTGGGTAAAAACAAAAGATATCGTACATTTTTTATTAAATAGGGAAGATTATAAAGAAGATGAATTTTTATACGAAAAAGAATTAGATAAATTTGATGATTTAATTAAAAAAGGATACAAACCATGTTCTAGTTGGTTTGAAAGTATGGTAAAAAAACTTAAATATGATAAAAGAAAAGTCTCACAAGAATTAGAAAGTGCTTTTTTAGGTTCTGGGGATAATGTAATTCCTGTAGATACTATAGAACAAATAAAAGATATACACATAATGGAACCAAAAGAGATGTTTGTCGGTAATCAAATGTGGGTTTGGGAAAAACCAAAAAAAGACCATAAATATATTTTGGGGTGTGATGTAAGTAGGGGTGATTCAGAAGATTTTACATCTATAGTGATAATAGATTTTGATGAAAGATGTCAAGTAGCAGAATACCTCGGTAAAATACCACCAGATTTAGCTGCAGATATAGTATACAAATGGGGTACTATGTATAACGCTTATGTCGTTATTGATATAACGGGTGGTATGGGTGTAGCCACATCTAGAAAATTACAAGAATTAGGGTATAAAGATTTATACGTCGAAGGTATGAATACGGCCGATAAATGGAAATACAACCCAAACGCTGGAACAAAAACACCTGGATTGGCTTTTAACAATAAAAGAACACAGATAGTAGCTTCATTTGAAGAGGCTTTAAGACATAAATTTATCATAAGGTCAAAAAGGTTGTTAAATGAGTTATATACTTTTGTTTATATAAATGGAAAACCAAATCACATGAAAGGTAAACATGATGATTTAATAATGGCTTTAGCAATGGCTTTATACGTGGGAGAAAGTTCATTCTCCCAACTAAAAAAAGCTGATGATTTAACAAAAGCTATGTTAGATGGTTGGTTAACAGAATCTAACGAAAATACAAACATACCTTCCTCAGAACCTGTGTTTGGTGTTGCGGGTGGTACTAGTAATACTGAGATAAAAAAACAATATATGGAAAATAGTTGGTTATTCGGTAAAAGACGTTAAGGAAAGGTATACTATTTATAATATAATATGTATTATTACAAGCAATGGCAAAATTAACAATATATCAAAGATTAGGAAAACTTTTTGGAGCTGGAGGACCTACAGCACCAAAAACAACATTCCAACAATTTACAGTTGGTTCAAAAGAAATTCTTAAAACAACAAATAAAAAAGATTTTGAAGAAAAAAAGTTAGAATTTCAACAGGCAGCATATTTAGCCAATCAATGGCAAAAAGTAGATAACGAATTATATACTAAATCTATATATTACGAACCAACAAGATTAGCTTCATATTATGACTATGAATCTATGGAATTTACACCTGAAATATCAGCGGCTTTAGACATATACGCTGAAGAATGTACAACACCATCAGAAAAAGGTCACGTACTAACAATATATTCAGAATCAACAAGAATAAAATCTATACTGGCAGATTTATTTAATAATATTTTAGATGTCAACACTAATTTACCTATGTGGATTAGAAATACATGTAAATATGGTGATAATTTTGTCTATTTAAAAATAGACCCAGAAAAAGGTATTGTAGGATGTAACCAATTACCAAACATTGAAATGGAACGTGGTGACCAATTTAATTATTTTACATTACATGGGGAAAAACAAGATGATAAAGAAGCTAAAGTTGAGTTTAAGTGGAGGGAAAAAGACCTTGAATTTAACACTTGGGAAATAGCTCACTTTAGAATATTAGGGGATGATAGAAGATTACCGTATGGAACTTCTATGTTAGAAAAAGCTAGAAGAATTTGGAAACAATTATTGTTAGCAGAAGATGCCATGTTAGTTTATAGAACATCTAGAGCTCCAGAAAGAAGAGTGTTTAAAGTTTTCGTTGGTAATATGGATGATAAAGATGTTGAAGCGTACATCCAAAAAGTAGCAAATAAATTTAAAAGAGATGCTGTCGTAGACCCGAGTAATGGTAATGTAGATTTAAGAATGAATCAGATGGCGGTAGACCAAGACTACTTTATACCAGTAAGAGACCCAGCAGCGGCAAGTCCTATAGATACTTTACCTGGAGCTACAAACTTAAGTGAAATAGCTGATATAGAATATATACAAAAAAAGTTATTAGCTTCATTAAGAATACCTAAAGCGTTTTTAGGTTTTGAGGAAGTTGTAGGAGAAGGTAAAAATTTAGCTTTATTAGATATTAGATTTGCAAGAACAATAAATAGAATACAAAAAGCGATAGTTGCTGAACTTAATAAAATTGCAATAATACATCTATATGTTTTAGGTTTTGAAGATGAACTAAACAATTTTAAATTAGCACTATCTAACCCATCAACACAAACAGACCTATTAAAAATTGAACAATGGAAAGAAAGAATCGCTCTATATAGAGATGCTGTGACTGACCCAGGAAACGGATTACAAGCAGTCTCAACAACATGGGCTAAAAAGGAAATTTTAGGTATGAGTGATGAAGAAATTAAATTAGACTTACAACAACAAAGATTTGAAAAAGCTTTAGCTGGTGAATTAGAAAAAACGGCAGAGGTAATACAAAAAACTGGCATTTTTAGTAATATAGATAGTTTATACGGAACACCTAAAAAAGAAGGTGAAGAGGGTGAAGAAGGAACTGGTGATGATACTGGTACTGATACAGGTATGGATTTTGGTATGGATATGGGTGGTGATACTGGTGGTGATACTGGTGGTGATACTGCAACAGAAGAACCTGCAACAGAAACACCAGAGCCAGCAGCAGAAGGTTATAATGTAGAATCTGATTTACCATTATTAATGGAAAGAAATGGGATGGATTTAAATGGATTAAAACAAGCCGTAAATAAAACTAGTAAAAATATAGACAAGATTAACGACAAAGTAGACTCCTTATTAAAGGATTAGTTATATTTATATATAAAATATAATTATGAACGGATTCGCTAAATACAAACAAAACTTAGACACTATTCTAGAAAATTCTTACGAAAATAAGAAAGATTTTAAAAAAAATCTATCTGTAATAATGGGTGCTATGAAATTTTCTAAAACACTAAAAGAATTTTTTACACTATATAATGAGATAGAAAGTAAAAAATTTGATTCTATAGAAGATAGTAAAATCTATGTAAATGAAGCCACAGAATATCTTAAAAAAAATAAAAAAGAGTTAAGTAAGGTTAAAAACATACTAGATAAGATTATTGAGGATAGAAAAGATATTTGTTCTAACAATACAAATAAAATATACGAAGAAATAGATAATATAGTATTCACAACCAATATAAAAAAACTAGACACTAAAATAGAATCAAAAAATTTCTTGGTAGAAACAATGTCAAGTAAAAAAAATATAAAAACCTTAGACAAACCTATAAACCCAAAAGTTTTATCACATGTAATATCTAAAAATTACGAAAGTGAGTTTGGTGGTAAATTAACCGAATCAGAAAAAGATATATTACACAATACTTTACTTATGACTGAAGATACCGTTACTAAAGAATTTAATAATGTAAAAAATGTTGCCTTAACTACATTAAATAAATTACTATCAGAGTCAGGTGATGAAAATATTTCAGCTAAATTAGTAGAAGTTAAAAACGAAATTAACACATTAAAAAGCTCTAAACATAACTATATTAGGGTTAGGGGCTTACTAGAGGACTTGAACTAAAACCTAACAATTATTATAATTAACTTAAGAAGAAGTTAATTATATGGCAAAACAAGGTAGAGAAGTTAGAACTAAAATTTCAGATGTATTTAGAACATCATATGGTACTGTAGATTCTAGTACATTAAAATCATTATATTTAAATTTAAGTACGTGGATAGAACCACTAGAAGAATTAGACAATTGGGATAAACCAATTAACAAATTTAAATTTAGTATCGATAACCTAGTACATAGAGAACTTAAAAATACCGAATTTAAAAAAATAGCTATAGTAGATTTAGACCTTAGAGCTAGTGGTATGAAATTAGGTAAACGTAGTTTTATGAGGTGTGAAATAACAATGTTTTTGAATAATAGAAATAAACATAATATAAAGTCTAGAATACTATCAGAATCAATTAATAACATCACAAGAAAAATAATAAATGGGCCACTATCCACAACCAAAATATTTAAATTCCATCAAAAGAAAAAGTAATACAACTAAACTAATAGTTTTTTTTATCTAATTTAATATTTATAGAAAAAGATAAATATGAAAATTTTAGAAGCTAGAGAAGTAGGTCACGGTATATTAGTAGAAAGTGATGGATACATTTCACCAAAAGACAACAAAAATATAATCACAGAAATGGCAAAAGATAATTTTGATGGTGAGATATACATGAACGCTATATTACAAAAATATGGTGTACCTAATAGAAATGGAAGAGTATACCCAGAAAAAATACTTAAAAGAGAAAACGAAAGATACCAAGATGTTATCAAAAAAGGTGGGGCTATTTCAGAATTGAATCATCCAGAATCTTCTTTGATTGATTTAGATAGAGCTTCACATATAATAACAGAGACTTGGTGGGACGGAAATAGACTAATAGGTCGATTAAAATTATTAACTTCTCCTGGTTATCTTAAAGAAGGTGTCATATCTTGTGTTGGTGATATGGCCGCAAATCTATTAAGACAAGGTGTCACACTAGGTATATCGTCTAGGGGTGTGGGGTCATTAGCAAAAAATGGTGAATACAATGAAGTCCAAGAAGACTTCGAATTAGTTTGTTTTGACTTAGTTTCATCACCATCAACACCAGGGTCATACCTCTTTAAAGAAAATGAAAGTGCTGATAGTGTAGACGAAGAATTACCAGTAGTAGAAACAAAAAAATCAACAAAATCCATAAATGTAGATAAATCGGTTAATTTAATGAATCGATTAAACAATTTTTTAAGTAAGTAATTTACGTTAATTAAACCATATCAAGGATTTTTTACAATAATCTTATATTTATTAATAAAACCGTGCATATACTATGTATGCGCATAATAATACTTTAAAATAAAAAAACGTGAGTAAAACAATCTTAGAAAAAGCGTTGCTCGAGGCTGAACAGTTAGAAGAAACTATGAAGTCTAATGCAAAAGAAATACTTTCCTCAACTATGAAGGAAGAAATTCATGAGTTAGTAAAAGAGTCATTAAGTGAAAATGATTACCTGGAAGAGCAAGAAGACGAAGAAGAAGTTGCTGTCGATTTAGATGTTGAAGATTTAGAAGATGAAGCTGATGAAGTGGATTTAGAAGAACCTGAAATGGATATCGATTTAGAACTTGGCATGGAGGACGATACTGAAGACGACGAAGTATCACTAGAGTTGCCACCTCTAGACTTAACATTAGCATCAGATGCTGAAGTACTGAAAGTATTCAAAGCTATGGGAGATGAAGATGGAATTATTATTCAACAGGATGATGAGGAAATTGAATTAACCGATACCAATACGGATACTGAATACCTAATTAAATTGGAACAATCTAAAAAATCAAAAACTATGAAAGAAGAGAAATCCATGAAAAATGACGAAGTAGAAGAAACTACTGATAACAAAGAAATGGACGAGGTAGTTTATGAAATCGAACTTGATGAAGGTTACGAAGAAGAAGACCACAAAGACAGAGGTGAATTTGAGGGTCATACTTCTAAGGTAATTGGTGTTGATTCGGACATAGAGAAACAAGCTTTTGGTGAAGAGGATTCTGAAGTGGAAGAAGAAATGCACGAAGAAATGCATGAAGACGACATCGAAGAAGAAATGCACGAAGACCAAGGAATTTACGATAGAGAACATGAATCTATGGGAATGAGACTAGGTAAAGGGCATCACACTCAAGGTGACTCTTATGGTAAATGGGGTCATAGAAAACAAGACCACGAAAAGGGTTGGGGACATCAAAATGAAGGTGATGATGTTGAAGATAAAAAAGAAGTGGATGAAACTAGTAGATTAAAAGCTGGTCCAAATACTTCATTTTCTAGAATGGCTGGACAAAAAATTTGGGGGAAAAAGTATGAATCTCGCAAACCAAGAAAAGTCAATTTAGGAGAAAGTCGTATAAGAAAGTCCTATAATCTTCTTAAAGAAGAAGTAGAATCTTTAAAAACAAAGAATGAAGAGTATAAAACTGCATTAGTTACTTTTAAAGATAAATTGAATGAAGTGGGTGTATTTAATTCTAATCTTGCTTACGTTACTAGACTATTCACTGAACATTCAACTACTAAACAGGAAAAAATCAACATATTAAAACGTTTCGATAGTGTTAAAACATTAAAGGAATCTAAAGTGTTGTATAAGGTAATCAAAGAAGAGTTTTCGCAAGACGTTGAAGATAAATCTAAAACTATTTCGGAAGCTGTTGAAAGAAAAATTACTAAATCATCTACTAGTGGGAGTGGTGGAAAACTTTTGGAATCAAAAGTATATGAAAACCCTCAATTTAGTAGAATGAAAGACTTAATGTCTAAATTATAATAATAAATAAACGCTTAAAAAAAAATAAAAAATTATGGGAGCATTATTAGAATCAGGTATGGTTGGTAACATAGGGTTAAAACACCTTAAAGTTATCAAAGAAGATACCTTGAAAAAATGGGATGGTCTTGGGTTCTTAGATGGACTTAAGGGACACATCAAAGAAAATGTTGCACAGTTATATGAAAACCAAGCAACAAATTTAATTAACGAAGCAACGACTGCTGGTGATTCAGGGTCCTTCGAAACGGTTGTATTTCCAATCATTAGAAGAGTATTCTCGAAATTATTAGCTAACGACATTGTTTCTGTACAAGCTATGAACTTACCAATTGGTAAATTGTTCTACTTCGTACCTAAAATTACACCTAGAACTTTAGTAGCAGGTTCTGCAGCAGGTGGTCCTGGTACAGGTACACATACTGCACCAATGGGGTCAACTGGAAATCCAGCTAACGCTAATCCAGTTTCTGCAGCAACTGGTAACTTATATGACTCATACTATGCTTCAAACTCACCACAGTTAATGAATGATGGTACGTATGACTATTCTAGAGGTAAATATACTAACGTTACGGCGGGTACTGTTGAGGTTACTTGGAATGGTGCTGTACCACCAGCTTTAACTGACGGACAAAGAGATGCAAACTCATGTTGGAGAGGGGTTATCGTTAAGTTATCTGGTTTCTCACAAACTGGACTTGGTACTTTAACTGGTCCTGATGGAAATGAGCAAGACTCAGAAACTTTCTTATCTTCATTACAAATTACAACATCACACCAATTAGGTTGTTGTGATTCAGTTTCTTCAGCTACAGAAAACTCTATAGCATCTTCTACTCTTGGTTATGGAACACAAACACCAATCTTATTCCGTGTTGTTACACAAAAATATGGATTTGGTATTGTTGATAGAGCGGACACTTGTGATGCTAACGGTGATATCTATCTTGAAGTAGATTTATCTTGTCCAGCTTGTATATCTTGTACATCAGTTGATGGTTACGTAGGTATGTCTGCGGGTACTTCAGCTACTTTTGATTTCCGTGCAGAATGGAGACAGTACGCTACTTTAGAATTTGAAGAAGATATGGGTGAAGTTTCTTTCGACCTACAAGGTGTTACAGTTTCTGTAAGTGAAAGAAAATTAAGAGCTCAATGGTCACCAGAACTTGCTCAAGACGTTTCTGCATTCCACAACATCGATGCTGAAGCTGAATTAACAGCTTTATTATCTGAAGAAGTTGCAGCAGAGATTGATAGAGAAATCTTAAGAGACCTTAGAAAAGGTGCAGCTTGGGATTTAAGATGGGACTACAACGGTTGGAAGAGATTCTCAGCTGGTCAAGCTCCATATACTCAAAAAGACTGGAACCAAACTTTAATCACAGCGATTAACCAAATTTCAGCTCAAATCCACAAGTCTACTTTAAGAGGTGGGGCTAACTGGATTGTTTGTTCTTCTGAAGTTTCTGCTATATTTGATGACTTGGAGTAC
>MDSV01036746.1_pt1 | contig 19997 bp, 19 predicted proteins | sample 810851 | NCBI WGS metagenome assembly MDSV01 (sample SAMN05326640, study PRJNA326480) | marine metagenome | isolation source: seawater | place: Atlantic Ocean: North East | collected 2012 | reverse complement strand
TTTTTAAAAGTAAAAATTTTAAACCTAAAAAAATATTAAAAAAACTTTTTTTGAGTACAAAAGATGTAAAGCAATTAATTAATGATGGACATGAAATTGGACTTCATTCCCATTCTCACCCAACTAATTTTTCAAACTTAAATTATAACCAGCAATTAAAGGAATATAAAAATAACTTAAATTTTTTAAAGAACAAAGTCTCAAGTAAAAAAATTGATATTATTTCCATGTCACATCCATGCGGTAATTATAATAAGAATACTATTAAAATTTTGAAAAAAATGAATATTGAAATTGGATTTAGACAAATGATGAAAAAAAATATTAATTATAAAAATTATAAAATTAATCAATCAAGATATGAAATTGCTCGAGAAGATCATGCAAATATTGTTAAAAAATTTAAATTATGAAAATTACATTATTCACATCAAATAACTCTAGACATATATATTTAATAAATTCTTTATTAAAAATTTGCAGTAAATTAAATGTTGTAATGGAGTCAAAAACTATTTTTAATGGCCTGAACAAAGGTCAATATAATAAAAATAAGATTATTGAAAATTATTTTTTAAAAGTTGAAAAAGCTCAAAAAAAAATTTTTAAAAATAAAATTTTAACAAATAAAAAAAAATTGAAGATTTTGCCCATTTCAATGGGTGATTTAAATTATTTAAAAAAAAATGAATTTAAAGAATTTTTAAAAAGTGATCTTTATTTAGTTTTTGGGTCTAGTTATATAAAAGGTTCTCTTGTAAAATTTTTAATTAAAAAAAAAGCTATAAATATTCATATGGGTATTTCACCATATTATAGAGGTGCTGACTGTAATTTTTGGGCACTTCAAGATGGAAATCCACATCTAGTTGGGGCAACAATTCATTATTTATCTCAAGGTTTAGATTCGGGAGATATTTTATATCATGCTTTAGCAAAACCTTTAAAGAATCCTTTTGAATACACAATGAAAACAGTGAAATCTGCAATTAAATCTCTTTGTTTTAAAGTTAAAAATAAATCTATTTTTAATTTAAAAAGAATGAAAATTGATAAATCAATGGAACTTAGATACAGCAAAAAAATAGAATTTAATGAAAATGAAATAAAAAAATTTTTTAAAAAGAAAGTAAATACCAATTATAAATTTAACAAATCAAACTATATAAAACCATATATATTAGATTAAAAAAATGAATTTAATATATACTTGGTAGTAAGTGAAGAAAGAAAAAAAAATATCTCTAATTTTGATTTTAGCGAGAAAAGGCTCGCAAAGATTAAAAAATAAAAATATTAAAATTATAAATAAAAAACCTTTGATTTATTGGACAATTAATTTTGCAAAAAAACTTAATTTTAAAAAAAAACAGATATTTGTTTATTCAGACTCTCAAAAAATAATTAACATTGCCCATAAAAATAGTGTTTTCTGCCCAGCTATAAGACCAAATTATCTTTCTAGGTCAAACACTTCCTCTTATAAGTCTGCTATGCACGCAATAAATTGGTATCAAAAAAATGTTTCAAAAATTGATTATATAATTTTACTTCAACCAACATCCCCTTTTAGAAGTATTAATACATTTAAAAAAATGTTTAGTCTTTTTATCAAAAAAAAATTAGATTCTCTTGCAACTTTTTCAATTAAAAATGGTAAATTATCACCTAATGGAAATATATATATTAATAAAATAAAAAATCTCTATAAGTTTAAAAAATTTATAAACAAAAAAACAACAAAATTTATAACTAAATCTAAAAGAGAAATAATTGATATTGATGAGATTGATGATTTTAATATAGCAAAAAATTACTTTAAAAATGACAAAATACTTAATTAATCTAGATGGCTACATAAGAATTAGTTTAACAGAATCACTTAAAAATTTTTATGGTAAAATTAATATGTCTTTTTTTTGCGCTAAAAAAAAAGATAAAGTTCAGTTAAAGAAAGATTTTCCAAATTGTTCTGTTTATTGTTGGGAAGAATTTTTAGAAAAAAATTCTGAAATTGATATTCATGATAAAGATTTGATTAAATTAGAAAAACTACTCGGTATAACTTTAATCAGGGCAAATTATAGTTTTTATAATTACTCACAATTTTATAAATCGGTTAAATTAAAACAAGAAGACAAACTTAAAGGTGATTTTTTAAGATCATATCTAAATTATAAATTTTATTCTGAAATACTTACCAAAGAGGCTCCAAATATAATTTTACATGAGCATGCAGGTGGTGCTGGTTCAGAGTTATTGGAGAGATTATCCAAACAAAAAGGAGCGAAATATTATGTTTTCGCAACTCGTTTTTTTGAAAATAGATTTCTTTTGATGGATGTGGAGAAAAATAATTTTGAAATTTTAGATAAATTTTATGAAAAATGTTCTCCTACTTTAAAAGAATTGAATGCTATAAAAAATATATTTTTAAATTTAGAAAATAATACATCCCCAGCAGAAATAATTCATATAAAAAATGTAGCCAATAAAAGAAAAAATAGATATTTTAATTTTCTATTAAAAGTTAAGGACTATTATTCAAAGCCGAAAATATTTAATTATATTCTTGCTAATTTTCCACCATTTGGAGATTTTATAATTGAAAGAATTAAAAGTAAGTTAAGAAAAATTTATGTTGAAAATTTTGTGTGCGAAAATCAAGAAAAAGTTTTTATTCAAAATAAAGATAAAAAGTTTGTCACTTTTTTTTTACAATCAGAACCTGAATTAATAATTTATAAACTAGGTGGCAGATATTTTTCAGATCAGAAACAATTAATTAAACACTTAGCCCTTAGTTTGCCTTCAAACTTTATATTACTGGTAAAAGAGCACATAAGCCAAGGAAGAAATTCCAGATATAGAAATATGCAATTTTTTAATGATATCAAGGCTTTCTCAAATGTTAGAATAATTAAAAGTCATGAGGATCCAATTAATTTGATTAAAAAATCTTTTGCTATTGCAAACTTATCAGGAACTATAGGTTTGGAGACTATTGTAAGAAATAAACCATTAATATTATTTGGGAGCGTATTCTATCAAAATTTTAGAAATGTATTTCAGATAAAAAATTTTGAAGATTTGGATAATATTATAGGAAAAATAGAGGCAAAATCTGATTATTTTAAAGATGAAAAAGAATGTCTTAAATATGCCTATGCAATAAGAAAAACAATGTTTAAGGGAAATATTTTTGATGGCTCATATTTAACTAAAAATAATAATTATTTTTTAACAAAATCTTTAGATAAATTATTTTCAATATATAAATAAATGAAAACAGCATTTGTAATTAGAGATATTCCAGATTTAGATCACATAACACCGGTATTATATAAGTTTTTATCCTGTAATGAAGAAATAGTTATTTTAAATTTTGAAATAAATTTAAATTTAGAAAATGATTTTAGAATAAATTTTCTTAATAATAAATTTAAAAATTTAAAAATTATAAACATTCATTCGTTTCTAGATCATGGCGTAGTTTACAAATTTTTGGCCAAGATATTTTCTATAAATAATTTTGAAATTAATTTTAAAAATTTAAAAAATGAAAAAAAATATAATATTAATTTTCTTAAAAATATAATAATTGCATTAATTAAGAAATATTTTTTTAAAAAGAATAGTTTCTTAGAGAATTTTTTTTTTGATAAGAAATGGTTAAAAAAAATATTCAAAGTATTGAAAATTAGATCTGTAGTTTTAGATGACTCATTTTATTTATTATATAAAAAAGCACAGAATATTGTTGAAGTTTGCCTGGAGGAAGATTTAAAGATTCATCTTTTTCCTCATACTTGTTATATTAATGATTTTAGTGAGGATTACAACTTTTTAAAAAACTTTAAAAAACCAGAACATTTTCCAAATTATATTACAAATTCTCATCATAGAAAAAAAAAATTAATTGAATGTGGAGTTAAAGAAAAACATGTTCTTGTTTACGGCTCAGCAAGATTTTGCCCTGAATGGTTTGAGATTTTTAAAGAAGTAACGAATTGCAAGATAAATAATACAACATCAAAAACAAAAGTTTTATATTTTGTAGGTATTTATAACGATCAAGTTTTAGAAAAAAAGCTTGTTAATTTTTTATCAGAGTTAAATAATATTGAATTAACAGTAAAAAGTCATCCTAGAGGTATATTTTCTAAAAAACAAACAACAAACCAAAAAGAAACAAATCTTATTGTAGATTATAATACACCTTCGACAAAACTAATATTTGAAAATGAAATTATTATAGGTACCTTTTCAAGTATTTTAATAGATGCATTTATTTTGAATAAAACAGTTATCTATCCAAAATTTTTAATGGATCCTAACAAAATTCAAATTTTATTCGCTGGAAAAGGTTTCTCTATCGATTGTGCAAATAATGAGGAAGTTTCTCACGCAATATCAAAATACAAAGATAACAAAACGCTATATAATCATAATAATCTAGAAAAGTTTATGATAGAGCATGTTTATGCAAATCGAGATAAAAACAATATTTTGAATGATTATGTTGAGCTATTAAAACCAAATTCAAATTAGATAAATTTTATTATAATATATATTAGTTTTTTTGAGTTAATTCATTATTTTCAATAATAAATAATTTGTCGTATTTTTTAATCGAATTTAAATTGTGTGTTATAATTATTTTAGTCATACCATCAATTTGTGCATCTATTAAGTTGTAAAACTCCTTTTCAGTATTGGTATCTAGGTTATTTGTTGCCTCATCAAGAATTAATATTTTAGGATTATTATATAATGCTCTAGCTATTGCTACTCTTTGTTTTTGTCCTCCACTTAAATTCTTACCATTTTCTGAAATTTGATGCTCATATCTATTTTCTTTTGTATCTATAAATTCATTTATTCTTGCTATTTTTGAAACCTCTTCAACTCTTTTTGAATCATATTTATTTGAAAATGAAACGTTTACATTAAAATTGTCATTAATAATTATCGTTTCTTGGCCAACATATCCAAATAGTTTTCTCTGAGTATTTCTATTATTAAAATCCAAAACCTTATCATCGAATTTAATTAAACCACTTGTTGGTTTTAAAAAACCACAAATAATTTCACAAAGAGAAGTTTTGCCAGATCCTGATTTTCCAACAATTACAATTGTTTCATTTTTATTAATTTCAAAATTTATATTTTTTAAGATTTCTTTTTCACCATAATTAAAACTTACGTTTTCTAATTTGATAGTTTTTTCAAATTCAATCTTGTTATTTAGGTTTATAAATTTATTATTTTCATCTGTTTTTAAATCATCTGTTATATTTTTAAACTGTGTATAACCAGACTTAAGGTTTATAATTGTCATGAAAGATGTATTTAAATTAGGTAAAATTTTATACATCGCTAATACAAAAAAGACTAAATTATCTAAGTGACTTGCAACGTTATTTTGAAAGATAAAGATGGTCAATACAACAATTATAGAAGAACCTATCGCTAAACTTTCAATCAAAAAACGGCTAGCTCTTGGCATGATTCTTACAAAATTTCTTGCTTTATATATTTTATTAATTTCTTCCAAGTATCTATTCATAAAAAATTTCTTTTGATAATCGAATACAATTTCCTTGAAGGATTTAATAGTTTCTACTGCAAAAGATAAAGATTTTAAATTAGATAAATATAATTCTTTCGAAATCTTATTAATTTTTTTTTTAATAAAAAAATCAATAATAAAATAAATAATTAAAAGTGTTGCAAAAGCTAAAATAGAAATTTTAAAATTATATATTGCAAGTAAAACGATAAATATTACTGATGAACTAATTCTATTCAAAAATTCAAAATATCCAAAAATAGTAAGCTGACTTGTTTCATCTATTTGGTTAAACATTTTTGAAATTAGATGAACTGAATTAGTTTTTTTATGAAACAAGTAATCTTTATCAAGATACTTTTCAAGTAAACTCATTCGAGTTTTTCTTACCAATTTGTTCACGAAAGTAACTTGTATTGCATTATTTACAAAGAACAGAAAACTACTTAAAATAAATATTGTGATACTAATTATCCCATATTGAATTACAAAATCTCTGTCATTTTCTACTCCAATAAATATGTAAATTTTCTTTATTATTTCTGTTTCATGAATTAAATCTGGATTAATCAAAACAGAGATTAAGGGTACCAAAGATAAGAAGCCAAAAGACTCAAAAACCACTGTTACAAAAGTAAAGATTAATACCAATAAAAATTTTTTATTTTCTCTTTTTAAAAATTTTGTTATTTGAATAAATATATTTAGCAATTTTATCTTACTTGATACTTAATTTATTTGTATTTTGTAAATTAATAAATAGTATAAATTATTACTTTTACAAAACATTATTTAAATATTAAAAACTTGAAAAGCCAATTAAAATTAACAAAAGTCATAGAAGAGTCTGTTTCAATAAAAAAAAAACTTCTCTTACAGGAAAAAAAAATTCAACAAATAATTAAAATTATACATAATTCAATATTATTAGGAGGAAAAGTGATGATCTGTGGCAATGGTGGATCAGCGGCTGATGCTCAACATTTGGCTGCAGAATTTACGGTCAGACTTAGACCCAAAGTCAATAGAGCACCTATACCTGCAATTTCTTTAAGTGCTGATCCTTCTACCTTAACTGCTTGCTCAAATGATTATGGGTTTAAAAAAGTATTTTTAAGAAATCTACAGGCCCTATATAAAAAAAATGATTTATTAATCGCAATATCAACGTCAGGTAATTCAGAAAATATTTTAGAAGTTTTAAAATATTGTAAAAAAAAAAAAATTAACTCAATAGGCTTTCTGGGATACAATGGTGGGAAAGCAAAAAAATATTGTAGAATAAGTTTAGTAGTACCAAGTAAAATTACAGCCAGAATTCAGGAAGCTCATATTTTTTTAGGTCATTATATTTTTGAAAGTGTAGAAAGGCTTATTATAAATAATGTTAAAAAAAAATAATTTTTTTTTCAATCAAAATGTTATTTCCAAATATTAAATTATCTGAAATTAATAACGAATTTTCATACTATGAGATAAAGACCGAAAAAAAAAAATACGATGGATCATATATAGAAATAAAAAAAAATGATAAAGAGGTTTCGATTGAAGTGGATATTTTTTCCAGAATTCCATTTTATTATTATGTAACAAAAAATAAAATTTTTGGTAATTCTTGTTTTATTGAATTAGTAAAAGAATTACACTCAATTAATCTCCCACTTTCATTTGATTATGTATCTATAGCTGCTTTTTTAAAAAATAATTGTTTTTTGGAAAATTCAACTTATTTTAAAGAAATATTAAGGGTGCCACCAGCTTCAAAATTAATTTTTAATTATGCGAATGGATCAATCAAAATTCAAGAATATTATAATTTTCAAAATGAGAATTTAATAGGAACTGATAAAGAATTAAGTAAAGATTATTTAGGAATTTTAAAAGAAAATTTTAAAAGTTATATAGAAACAAATAAAATAAAAAAAATAGGAATTAGTCTAACTGGTGGATATGATTCTAGAATGATATTATCAATACTAGATAATATTAAGGCGAGTGTAGTTGCATTCCATTATGGTCACAAAAGATCAAATGATTTTAAAATATCAAAAAAAATTTGTGAAAAATATAATTTAGATTCTAAAATTATTGAGTGGCAGGATTTAAATTATTTTAAAATAAATTCTAATAAAATTCTTGAGGAGTCAGATTTTATGCTCCCAATCCATCATTGTCACGTTCATGAAATTATAACAGATCAAATAAAGACTGTTGGAACGGTTTTCTATGGACACTTTATGGATATGCAAATGCAAAGTCATTTTTATAATAAAAATTTTGACTCAGAAAAATCTCAAATAAAAGTTTTTAAATTATTAAAAAATATGTGGTGTGGTGAACCGAGTGCTTTGTCAGTTTTGAGTATTAAAATTTTTAAAAATATTTTTTCAAAAGAAATAATTGAAAGTTACAGTTCAAAAATAGATAGCATGTTAAAAAAATATGCATATTTGGACTCAGATAAACAGTACGAAATTAGCTATTTATTAAATCATGGAACACGTAGAGCTATTGCTCAGTGTCAATTAGCCTCAAAAAAAATTGACTACTATATTCCCGCATTACAGAGAAATGCATTTGAGTTTATTTGGAACTTAAATACCAAAACAAAAAAAAAAAGGAGTTTCCAAAAGTATATTTTTAAAAATATATATAAAAAATCTACACAGGTAGATTTTGTTTTAGATAATTATAAAATAAGAAACTTAAGTAAGGACAATTTTTTTAATAAAAATTTAGAAAAAATAATTGATATTTTAAAAAATCCAAGAATTAAAATTTTACCTACTTATTTTGATTTTTGGGGAAAAGAGTATCAAAAATTTGATAATTATAAATCTTGGATGATTGATTATATATTAAGTCATCAAGGTATTTTGGATGATAAAATTATTAATAAGAAAGTTTTTGTATTAATTAAAAATAATCCAGATACCTTACCTTTTGCATTTATCTCGTCATTTTTTACAATAATAAATTTTTTTTTATTTTTAAAAAAATTGGATTAATTTTTCTCTACAAGGTTAAGTTTTTTATAAAGATTGAGAGATCTTTGACATAATGTTTTAATAAATAATCTTTTTTTTCTTAATTCTAAATATTCTTCTGGTATTAATGAAATGAAGTCATCATTAATTTTTAAATCAATCACTAAATGTATTCTATTTTTTTCACTGTTATTATGTATTGTATGTGGAAAAGAAAAATCACCGTAATAAATTTTTCCTTCGACCCATTTTATTCTATTATGACAGATGTTCATTTTAACTTCACTATTTGTAAAAATAGGTATGTGCAATCTAACATTTTTTTTATAATCTAAATCGTCTATTGTTTCAGCATTATCATAATGCCAGAAAACCCTGGAGTTTGGCTTTACTTCCATAAATCTTACTCTTCCTTTTTTTCCTGGCAAAAGATTTAAAATTTTTTGAACCTCAGGACACTTTGGTAACAATCTTGTAGGTTTAATTTCATCGTTAGTAACTATATCATTTTCAGGATCACCACCGTAAGTAATTAATCCAATTGCTCCCCATCCACCTGAATGATCTCCTTTGTGTTTTAAAAAATTTTCTTCTTGAAGTATTTGATTAATTTCATTTTTAATATTATTTAAATTAATTTTCATAGAAATAGATGGAATTTCACAATCTAATTTAGTATTTAATAAATAAGTGGGTATTATCCATGGATATCTAAAGTACTTTAATATGTTCATAATTAATTAAATTATTTTTAATTTATCTAAATACTTATTTAGTATAATAAATGTTAAAAAAATATCTAGAAGATGATTGCAAACATTAAATTTTTTATTTTGGCTATTAAATGAGAATATTAATTACAGGTGTTGCTGGTTTTATTGGTTTTTCAATAGCTAGAGATTTACTAATTAAAAAATATAAAGTAATCGGAATTGATAATTTAAATAATTATTATTCTACAAAGCTTAAAAAAGAGAGAATAAAAGAGCTTAAAAAAAACAAAAATTTTTTATTTTTCAAAAAAGACTGTTCAGATAAAAATTTTTTAAATAATAGTTTAAAAAACATCAAAATTTCTTTAATTATTCATCTTGCAGCAGAGGTTGGAGTGAGAAATTCTTACTCTAAACCCAATATATATTACAAAAATAATATAGAGGCTTTTTTTAATATATTGGAGATCTGTAGAAAGAAGAAAAGTAATTTAATATTCGCTTCATCAAGTTCGGTTTATGGTGAAAGCAAGAAAAAATATTTTGAAGAAATTGACGAAACATCGAAACCTATTTCATTTTACGCAGCCACAAAAAAAAGTAATGAGGTTATGGCATATGCTTATGCAAAAAATTATAATATATCTGCAGTGGGAATAAGATTTTTTAATGTTTATGGTCCATGGGGTCGACCAGATATGTCTATTTATAAATTTACCAATTTAATTTTAAATAAAAAAAAAATCCCTTTGTATGGAACTGGAAAGCAAGTAAGAGACTTTACTTATATTGATGATGTTGTTGATTTAATAAATAATATAATGAAAAAATATCAACATAAAAAAAATGTATTTAAAGTATTTAATTCAGGCAAAGGACAATGCATAAGTATTTTAGATTTAATTAAACTTATTTCTAAAAAACTTAAAACAAAAGAACAAATACAAAAAAAGCCGAGGCAAATAGGAGATGTGAGTTTTACTAACTCCTCTAGTAAAGAAATATATAAAATTTTAAGGATTAAACCCAAAGTAGGTTTAAGCAATGGCATTGACCAATTTCTTAAGTGGTATAACTTAAAAGGAAAAAATATTAAGTAATTTTTTTTATATATTTTTTATACACTTTAATTATTTTTTCAGGCTGAAAATTTTTATTATAATTTCTAATATTATTAATTAATTTTTTTTTTTCCTTATTTTTGAATGAAAGAATTTTTGAAACTAGACTAACTATCTCTAAATTATTTTTTTTGTTAAACAAAAAACCATTAAATTTATTTTTTATTAGATTGTCAAAACCAGAATTTTTTCTAGCTATAACTACTTTTTCCATAGCCAAAGCCTCCAAACATGCATTTGGAGAATTATCTCTTAATGAAGGTAATAGTATTACTTTAGATTTACTAATATAATAAAATAATCTTCTTCTGCTTAATTTCTTTATAATTTTTATTCTATTGGGATACTTAGTATTAAGTTGAAGTTTATTTTTAAAAGTATCATTAGACCCATAGTACTTTTTATCAACATTTCCAATCCAATAATAATATAAATTTTTATTAATACTCAATAAGTTATTAATTATATTTTCAATAATTAAACTTCCTTTTCCTGGGCTAATTGAGCCAAATGTGAGTATAATTTTTTTTGTTGTTTTAATTTTTTCTATATCAATTTTTTCTATTAATGGCGGTAAAAAATATCCCTTTAAATTATAATTTTTTTTTAATTCTGAAATTAGAAAATTACTTGGCGACAATATAACATTTGATTTTGATAAAGTATATTTTTCTAAATATTTTGATATTGAAAAAAAATTAGACTTGTCCCAAAGAGTTTCAAGGCTTGATAACCTAGTTATTGTGGGGAATTTATTATTATAAAATAAACCTATACATTGATAATTTGAAAAATGAACAAATTCAACTGAAGTTAATTTAGAAATTAATTTTTTTAATTTTTTATTTATTAACCAGCTTTGAAAAATTATAAATAATGGCAAAAATAATTTTTTGAAAATTTTTATTAAAATAAAGTTTGTATTAACATTGTATATATTGATGCCATCTTTATAATATTTTTTGTTATTTGAAGAAGCAACTATTAAATGAATATTATAATCTTTTTTTAATACATTAAAAAATTTTTTTAAAAAAATAGCTAAGCCACCATAATCTTCTGAAGTTATATATTCAGAAGAACAAAAAATAATATTTTTTTTTTTATTTAATAAACCCATAAATTCTTCCCAAAATAGTATATATTGATAAAATAACTTTTTTAAAATTTAGAGTAAATATATGGTATCCAATATTAAGAAATATTTTTAATATTGATTTTAAAGTAAAATAAAAACCAAGCTTATTTTTTTTAACAACATAACTCCATCCACACCCATAAAAAAAATTTTTATTTATCTGGTTAATAAATTTTATGTTTTTACTCTGGTGAATAACTTTAATAGAATTTTCAAAATAGATTTTATACTTAAACTTCTTAATTGCCCTAATGAGAAGGTCTGTTTCCTCACCAGACTGAAATATACCATCAGAACCTAAACCTATTTTTTCGTCAAATAATATCTTATTTTTACTGTTAATTACAAATGATACAGAAGATACTGAATTAAAGATTTCTTTAAAGTTTTCTAAATAACAATTATTTTTAGGATAAGTTAGTAAAGGCTTGTCTAAATTATCAACCACACTATAGGAAATTATTTTATGATTTGATTTGTTTAGAAGATTGTTTATCTTTTCTAAATAATTTTTTTCAAAAGTTATATCATCATCTAAAAAAATTAGATAATCACCTTTGCTGATATTTATACCTTTATTTCTAGATTTTGATAAACCGATATTGCTATTGATATACTTAATCTTCAAATTTTTGTAAATTTTTCTAATATTTTTATTTGCAGAAAATTGACTTTGGTCACAAATAATTAGTTCAAACTTTTTGTAACTTTGCTTTTTAAGAGAATTACATAATTTTTTTATTTGATTTTGATTGTTTATTGTTGCACAGATAATTGAAAATAAAAATTTCGATTTTTTTTTCTTGTGGACTTTCAACATAAGTATATTTAATCTGCAACTTTAATGAAATCTTCCTCTTTTATAAACATTAATGGTGATATAAAACAAAATAAGTTTAGCATTTTTATTTATATATTAATTAATTTTTTTCAAAATATTTATTACAGCTTATTTATTAAAAAATTTGAGTATGTTAAATTTATCCCCAAAAAAAAGAAGTATTATTTTAATAACAATCAATCAATTAGCAGAAAATTATGTGGGGTTTTTTGGAGGAATGTAAATTGGAAAATTATTTATAATTCTATTGGTCGATTTAATATCTGTGAAATTGGAGCTGGGGATGGAAGTTATTTTAAATCAGATATTTTAATTAAAAAAAAATATATTAAAAAATATCAGGGATTTGATGTTGTAAAATATAAAAACTGGAACAAGATACAAAATAAAAATCATCAATTTAAAAAATTTAATGGAATAAATTTTGAGAATATAATTTCAAAAAACAATAATTTATTTTTATCACAATCGTGTCTGGAACATGTAAAATATGACTTAAAATTTTTTCATGATATTAAAAAAAAGGTTAACAAATCAAAAAAAAAAGTTATCTCAATTCATTGCCTACCAAGTCCTTTTTGTTTATTTACCTACCTTACACATGGTTATCGTCAATATAATTTAGAAAATTTAAATAAAATATCAAAAATTTTAGGTAGCAAAAATACTTTTGTAATCAAATTAGGAAATTCAAAATTAAACTTTGAACACTTAAAAAAAACTACAATACCACTAATTCTTAAAAAAAAAAATTTAATGAGGGATCAAAATGAAGCTTATTTTAAAAATTTAAATAGCTTAATTGTTAAAAATTTAAGCTCATCTTTATTTATGTGCTCTTTTATTGTTTTAGTTTCTCTAATAAATTTTTCCGAAAAAGAAAAAAAAAAAATTATCGAAAAAATATTTTCTTAAATTTTTTTATATAAGAAAAATATAAAATAATTATAAAAATAAAAATTGCATTTGTATAAAGTATATTTTTAATAATATTATTGGTAAAAACGACGTTACTTGCTATAACATCAAATTTTTTATTACCAGTTTCCTCTTGTTTTATACCTAAGTTACTTAAAGATTTTTTTGTAAGCAATAGCTCCATATCATTAAGTGTTTTTGTCAAAACAATAGATAAATTATCAATTATTATTTTTGTGCTTTTAATCGGATCTGTAGTAGTGCAATTTATAAAGTAATATCTTCCTTCAATCTTTATTTTAGATTTTACACAATTATTTGATATTTCAACCAGGTTTTGATTATAATTAATTTCATAGTATATTTTTTCTTCCATTCTAAGTTCAAGTACTCTTTCATATCTTTCAAGAAAATCTCGTGTATAAGCAATTTCGCTTACATCTTCATTTTTATTGAAATCATTTATATCTACAAAGTCAAAGACAATATTATTCTTTAGATTTAAATTTAATCTGTATATTTTTTTTATATAATTTGATTGGTAAATATAATTCACCAGATTTAGAGCCATAAATAAAAATATTATTAAAATTATTTTTGATTTATTTTTTTTTATAAAGATATGTGACATTAAGTTTATTTAAGGTTACTATATTAATTAAAATTATATTCATAATGTATAACAAAAAAATAATAATTGTAATACCTTGTTTTAAAGTTAAGGACAAAATTCTAAATGTTCTATCTAAAGTGCCGAAATGGATAGATAAAATTATATGTGTAGATGATGCGTGCCCTGAGGGAACTGGAAAATATATACAAGAAAATATTACAGACTCAAAAATAATAACGTTATTCAATAAAAAAAATTTAGGTGTAGGAGGGGCTTCATTAATTGGCTTTAAATATGCAAAAGAATCAGGAGCTGAAGTAATAGTAAAAGTTGATGGCGATGATCAAATGGATTTAAGCTTGCTAGAAAAATTTATTGAACCAATTATTTTAAATCAAGCTGATTTTACAAAAGGAAACAGATTTACACAATTTAATGATTATTTAGAAATGCCAATGCTAAGAAAAATTGGAAATATATCATTATCATTCTTTAATAGATTTTCATCAGGGTATTGGAATTTATTTGATACAACAAATGGTTATTTATGTTTTAACTCAAAAATTATTGATCTTTTACCAATTGAGAAAATTAGTAAGGATTATTTTTTTGAAAGTGATTTATTAAATTGGCTTTATATTATTCGAGCAAAAGTAAAAGATATTCCTATTAAGTCGATATATAATAATGAAAAAAGTAATATCAATGTCTTCTCAGTTTTAATTAAGTTTCCTCCACTATATTTTAGAAATTTTTTAAGAAGATTTTTTTATGAATATTGTTTAAGAAATCCAGATATGAAATTTATTTGTTTAATTATTGGAGTTTTTTCTTTCATCTTTGGATTTATATATTCTTTAAGTGTATGGCGTACAGGAGCAGGTGATGATCCGTTACCATCAGGGACAGTAGGAATAGCATTAATTTCTATACTGGTTGGAATAAATTTTATTTCTTATTTTTTTGTAAGTGATATGAAAAATTACCCACAAAATAATCTTCTAACTATTTGATTAATTCAGAGTAACTATTTAATATTTTATTCCAATCGTAATATTTTTTTGTCTTTTTATAATTAATTCTAGATAATTTATTTGCAAAATTTTTATTTGATATTAATTTTTCAATTTTTGAAAAAAATTCAGATTTATTATTATATATAAGAAGATTTTTTCCTTTAAGAAATTGAAAATTATTTGAAGATTTATTAATTATTACTGGCAAACCTATGCTTGTATAATCTAGAATTTTATTTTGCAATCCTGACTGAATTTTTACATTGCAAATTCCAGCTAGTGAATTTTTACAATAATCTTTTAAAGATTTAATATTTGAAATTACATTTATTCCTTTGTATTTAAAATAAATTTTTAAAAATTTTGAGCAATTACCAAAAATTTTAAATTCTAATTTTGGGTATTTTTTTTTTAATATTGGTAGATAATTTTTAATGAAGTCAATACAGGCAGTTCTATTAGCAAGAGAATTTATATTTCCAAAAAAAATAATATTATTTTTAATCCTATTGTTTAAAAAAATATTTTTTTTGGAATATGTTCCGTTTCCTATAATTTTAATATTTTTTTTATTAAATATAGTTGAATTTTTTAAATCCTTTTTGTTTACAAATACAATTTTATCAAATTTTTTAGACTCTTTACTTTCGTAATTTTCTAGTCTTTTTTTTTCATATTTGTAAATGTATTTTAGTATGTTTAAAGATGATAAATTTTTTTCAATAGTTGTATAATTTTTTGAGATTAAATCTGTCATTTCTAGAATTTTTTTTCCTCTAAAATTTTTTGGAAGATAATATGTAGATCTTATTAAATGAAAAATTATTATGTCGTAATTTTCACATAAACTCTCTACCCTTCTCCTCATTTTGGGAATTTTATATAAACCAATTTGCAAAGGTTCCTTTTTTAAAAAAGATTTAATTATATTAAACGTTTTATTTAAAAAATTATTTTTATAAAGAAATTGCTTATTTATAAAATTAATTTTCGTTTTATTATTCCCAATAGAAATCAAATCAATTTTATTTTTTTTTGATAAAAATTTAATTATCTCTGCAATTCTAAGTTTATCACCACCTCTAACTGGAAAGGGATACCTTGTACATATAACCAATATTTTTTTATATTTCATTTATTTCTTTTTTAAATTTTTTATATACACTTATTTGAGAATATTTTTTTGAATTTTTAAAAAATCTTAATTTTTGATTTGAAGATGAATTAGTATTTAAATAATTTATAATTTTTTTAATTTTTGTATTCTTGTTGATTAAAGTTGCCGTATTGCTTAATATCTCTTTATTTGTTTCTGTATCAAAACAAACTACCTTAAGTTTAAAATATTGTGCTTCCACCAAAGTTCTTCCAAATCCTTCATATAAAGAAACATCTAAAAAAACTTTAGAAATTTTAAATAGATATATAAGATTTTCGTCTGATATATTTCTGAAATAAAATACATTATTTAAATTTAAATTATTATTAATATTACCTACAATTACAAAATTAATATTTTTAGATTTTCTGATAATTTTATATAGTAATTTTAAATTTTTTCTTGTTTCATTTGAAGTAACACACATCACTGTTTTTATTTTCTTTAAATTTTTTTTTAAATTTTGGAATTTACTATTATATTTTGGTTTTTTTTTAAGAAAATTTATGATGTTTGGTATTACATAAATATTATCTGAATTTATAGATAGATATTTTATCAATTGATTTTTTGTAAAATTCGATGGAACAACTATATTTTTACACTTTGATAGAAATAAAAAATTTATATCTAAATAAAGTTGTTTAATCTTTTCGTTAAATTTTACTTTATTGCTTTTAATAAAGCTTTCTCTATAATCGTGAATAATAATTGTATTTTTTTTTGCAAATGAAAATAACCTTAAAAAAATATATCCTTCCTCTGGTAACACCAAACTATCAAATTTGTTTGAATAAAAGAGCAAATATGAAGGTAAAATGATAAATTTATAAAAGAATGTTATTAAATATAGTTTGCTATTTCCTGTATGTAAGACGTGTATAATTGATTTTTTTTTTTTAATTTTTATAAGCTCTTCGTTATATTTATATACACCGCTATAATTACTTTTCTTACTGGGCATTATCCATAAAATTTTATGCATGTTTTTTTTTATAAAATAAAATTAAAGCTAGAGACAACCAAGGATAAGGACTTGAAATGGTACTCTGAAAAAAGAATGTTATAAAAGTATAAAAAAAGATTATATAACCGAAAATATAATTATATTGAATTATATTAAAAAGAGATTTTCCCAAAAGTATTAATATTATAATACCCGGAATAAAACCACCGTCATGAAGTATTGAGAAAAAATAGTTTTGTACATATTGTTTTTTCTCTTCAATATAGGGAAGCCATTGGTACATGACCTCATTGAGTTTTACTAAATGAGTAACATCAAACCTTTTTGCATGTTGATACCATAAAACTGCATAACTTCCGAGACCATAACCCAAAAAATTATTATCTAATGCAGCTTTAAAACTTAAATAGTTATGAAAAATTCTAATAAAACCTGTTGGTTCAGATATATTAATTACAGTAAGAAGATCATTTTCAATATTACAAGTATCATTATAATTAGCATCTGTAAGAATTTTATTTTCAATTCTTCTGCAATGTACTTTTGAAAGAGGAGATAAATTATCTTTGTAACGTTCGGTAATAAAATCAATATTTAAAATATTTCTACTATCAACTATTCTTTCATTATATTTGGATTTACTGGTATCTGAAAAACTTAAATTTGAAAAAAAAAGTATGTAAGAACTTAAAATAAATAAAGAAAATATTAGTGAGAGATTTTTATATAACTTATAATTATAAATAAAGTAAAATACATAAATATATAAAAATATTGCACCTATTCTTGAATGTGTTGTGTAAATTATGAAGCAAATAAAAATTTCAATAAATAGTGTTAATTTTTTTTTATTCATACTCATTACTTTTTCTTTGAAATGATTAAAAATAATTAAATAAAAACATAACATTAATGCCAAATATGATGGTTCTGGCGTAATTAAAAAAGGTCTATTTAGTTTAATTGGATTTTCACAATGCAGTCTCGCAATAAAAAATTCCAAGGTGTTACAGCTTAAATTAAAAAGTATTGGTATTTTAAAAATGAAAATAAAATAAAGTAAAATCATTCCTATTCCAAATAAAAGGATTTCATTAAATCCAAAATACTTTTTAAAATAAAAAAAAAATAAAAAAATTGATGGTCCAATTAAATATTTAATTAATTCTATATTGTTTTGTAAGAGGTTAGATAATTGGAATAAACATAAATAGGTTAAAAGTAATAGAATAATTTTATTATTATTTAAAAAAATTTTGAAACTAAAATTTTTAAATAAAAATATATAAAGACTAAATAGAATTAAAAGTAGAGGAAATGTTTCAAAACTAAAAGAGTTGGCAAATGGTACAAGGTGAATTGAAAATAATGAAAATATAAAAAATAATTTATTGAGTTTAATATCCATTGCTAGTAGTGTATATCAAGCACTATCAAATTTTAAAATATCTAAACAAAAAAATTAAATGAGTAAAAAAGTATTAATTTTAGGTACAAGTTCAGATATAGGCGAAATTATACGCTCTGTCAGCATAGAAAAAAGTATTTTTTGTATAAGTTTAAATGTACCTAATTTAATAATAAGTTAAAATTTACTTATCTAAAGGAGAATAAAATAATGAAAAGTAAAAATATAATTATTGTATTTATAACAATAACTATATCAATTTTGATCTCTGAACTCATTTTTAGAAAACTTGGATTAACAAAATTTGTAATTTATTATCCAAGTAATTATTATGGCTATTACCATGAGCCTAATCAAAATTTAAAAAGTCGATTTAATAAAGATATTAACTTAGACAGTTTAGGAAATAGAAATCCAAAAGAAAACAATATAGAAAATTCAGAGCTTTTTTTTCTTGGCGACTCAGTAACTTATGGTGGAAGTATTGTCGCAAATGAAGAGACATTCGCGAATTTAATTGCAAATAAAAAAAACCAAAGATATTTAAATATATCTGCAAATGGTTGGGGTATACCAAATATAATTAATTTTATTGATTTTCATAATTTATATAAAAAAAATTCAACATATATTTTGACTTGTATTAATGATTGCTTCACAAGAAATATCAGAAAAATTGAGCAAAGTTTTCTTTTTAAAAAAAAAAGTGATTTTGCGTTAATAAATTTAATTAAGTTCGCAATTCACAAAATTAATGAAATTAATAATTCATTATCTAAATCTTCAACTGGTTTAATTGAAGAATTTAATCAAAAGGATAATATAAAAACAATAAATTATTCTGTGAATAGATTAAAGTTATTCAATGATAAATTAAGATCATTGAATAGTAATTTGATTTTTATTTATAGCCCAAATAGTGACTATATAAAAAAAACATTAACTAAAAATTCAATTTTAGAAGATAAGATATATCGCGAAACTATATTTAAACAAATTACTAATACACAAATCAAATTTATTAATATTATAGATTATTTTGATGAAAAAGTGATAAATAACTTTGGAATATTTTATATAGATAAAGTTCATCTTTCAAAAGATGGTCATAATTTGTATTCAAAAATAATATCTGATTTAATTGATGAATAAATTAAAAAATTTCAAATTAATTTTTTTTATAATTTTACTATTATTTTCATTTTTAGTTATTTTAAATTATACAGTTAAAAGTCCAAACGATGGTGTTTTGTATTTATCTTCAGCATTTTATTTTGTAGAAAATCATTTATTTATCGATACCACAAGAACAATGGATGAAATAATTAGGCCATTTCCAACTACCCAAATTGGTATTACTTTTTTTTTAATATTACTTATTTATTTATTTAAAAATTTTTGGATTTTTTTTTATATAATTTCGTTATCTCTTCTTTGGACAATTTTAATAAAAAAATTATATTACTTTAGTTATAATAATTTTATTCAAAATAAATATCTCGCATTTATACTACCTTTTTTAATTTTTTTTAATTATGATTATC
>MDSV01240760.1_pt1 | contig 19999 bp, 21 predicted proteins | sample 810851 | NCBI WGS metagenome assembly MDSV01 (sample SAMN05326640, study PRJNA326480) | marine metagenome | isolation source: seawater | place: Atlantic Ocean: North East | collected 2012 | reverse complement strand
TAATGATTCACTCGCCTTGCCACTCAATCATCCCCCTAAAACACAAAGATTGACATGGTTTCTAAAAATATTCATCAATAGAGACAGCAATACACCCTAACACAATTTACGACAACTCACCTTTCCATTTGTTCAAGGCTTTTACAAGAATAGCAGAACGCTCTGCAAATTCTCCTTCAAGAAGATCAGAAGCTCTGTTTTTGTGGCCATCTAAAGCAAGGCGCAAAACCTCCGACGCACAAAGATGAAATTCTCGGTGAAGACGTGTTACAACCTCATAGGGCTTACCTTGCTTAGTCTGAGCATCAATATGATCACCATGCAGCCATTTGCCAAAGTCACATAAATTATCTACCTTCACCTTCTCAACTTCAAAATCACTTTTACCATTATTGACAGCTAACTTCAGGTTAAACTTCCACTTACCATGTGCTCCAATTGCATTTTGTATTTCCGCAACCATTGATTCGTTACTCATAAACACCTCTCTGAGTTAATTTAATTAACAATATCAAATTAAGCCTCTTTGACAACTTTTAGTTCCTCTGAAAATTTCATATTCACGGTCAATACTTCCAGTCCTACTACGATAATACCCTGTACCTATTCATAACCAAAGAAGGCGTAACCTAAAAGGCACGCCTTCTCCACCGCTTTATTTGCTTTTAAACCTACGGATCACTACGTCCATCTATAGCCCCGAACACCAAGGCAGTCACTAAAAGAGCAACAAAAATGAAAAAAATAAATTGTGCAATTTCAGCAGATGCAGCAGCAATTCCACCAAATCCAAATAAACCAGCTATAATCGCTACAATAAAAAACATAAGTGCTAAACGTAACATAATAATACCCTCCTTAATAATTTTTGTTTTCTGAAGTGGCATCTTCAATTTTATCGCCTGCGGCCTTCATATCTTGACCAGCACCTTCAATCGTATTGCATCCACTAAGCAAACCAATACCCAAAAGTGTAGAGGCAAAAGCCGTTAGTAACTTTGTTTTATACCACATCGTTCTTTCCTTTAATTTAGTTAATAAATGAACATCTTTTAAATATTTAGCGTGTTGGACGCCCCATAGATCACTAATCACATTCTTCAAATCCACTATAACACCTTAGGGGATTAGTGGTATGTATACGAAGAGTCGCTTTTGTGCACTTCATCAGTCTGTGATGACGAGACAAACGAAGAGTCATTTTTGTGCTTCTCAACAGAATGTTTAGTCACACCCTCCTCCTCAAACAAGCCATCGATAAATGCCTGGAAAAGAGGTTCTATACCAATATCTGACATTGCATATTTGCCATCAAGTGGTGTTAGCGTATCGTCAATCCGCTTGGCTTTTGAAATATATTTTTCGGCAACAAGGCCACTAATAATAGTCATCAAAAGCAACAAACCTCCGCTTATGCTCATGGCTGCCAAATTAGACAATCCCTGCGCTATCAAAAACTGATAAAGGCCTAAACATCCTAACAGTACACATGACGACAACAACACACCTGTCATAACCGTCGCAAGCATAGCACGGCGTACATCACGCACGATAGAAGACAGGATAGACACTTTTGGTAATATTAGCCCAATAGCTCCCAATCCAATCCGCTTTATCCATTCAAACGTAATAGGCTGCATTATTTTCTCTTCAATAAAATAGTGAGTAACATACCACTGGCAAACGCTACCGCTGCACTGGTTAATGGACGATCCTTAATGGCAGTTTCGCACGCAACTTTTGTATCTCCAAGTTGTTTGCCTTTCGTTGAAAAAAATGCTCGCACATCTTTACCTGCCTGATTCGCAACACGTTGAAGCTCGTCTCTGACAACCATGACCTTATTATTACCATTTGCAGGCATGTCTTCCAACTGATCTGCTAGCATCGTTTTAATTTGCGCAATATCAGCTTTCATATTTTTTACTTCTTGTTGAGTCGACATAATATCAATCCTTCATTATTATTTATGCTTAAGATGGTTAACAATAAGAAGCCGGCATATTAATTTATTACAAACCAATACACGGCTAATCCATTCGCAAAACAACTCGAATTAGTTTTTTGCGAATGTTTTCCCTGGGAAAAACCAAGGATAAAGTACTTAATTCACTCTCATGGCCAATATCCTTTCATTTTATTAGAATGCGTGTTGTTCATGAATCATACGATCCCACAACCTTCCTCAAATATCGATATGGTTACGCCTAGAAAAATATAAAAAAAGCATAAAAAAGTTCTCTGCTAGCAACGCAAACAACAAAACATACCGCTCATTTATGCTCTATTGATATAAATCGGACCATCACCATACTGCGCCTTGAAATAGCACTGCATATAATCACCTACATAACCAATCAATTAAATAGGAGTAAAAAATGCCTAATAAACATTACAACGACAGACTTGATAATATACTCTTACCCGAATATGAAGCTATGCAGTTTATTCCAGGTGGAATATTACCATCCGAATCTACAAGTGACTTATTTAAGGAACTAAATCCGCATACAACCTATATTGACGACATAACTCCAGATAAAGAATCACCCGAACACATTGCCCGAAATACAGAACTACGCTCTTTACATTTTATTCATTCATAAACCAGCGCGTATTCTAGTGAGTAGGAATTTTATTTACACTAGACAACTAAAGCTCTTACGCTTGCTTGTCAGCAGAACATCAATGTTCATAGCTTGTAAATCAAAATACCCGCATTTTCATTTACAAGCCGTATAATAGTGTTTCCTTATAGAAAATTTATATGACCAACGATAAAATTAGGAACATAAATTTTATAAGGAAATTAGTATGCCCACCAAAGCAACTGTAGCTGTTTGCATTGATGCTCACCCCAAAACCCATATCTTACTGCGCTCTGCCGCAAACAAAGCCAAAGAACTTGGAGTATCATGGGCTGTTCTTTACGTTGAAACACCCGATCACTATGGCGCCGACAACGAATCACGAGAACGTATACTCGAGTTTATCACCATTGCTGAAGAAATGGGTGCAGTAGTGCGCCATATAGAACACCATGACATACTAAAAGGCCTTACTAATTTTATCAAAAACTCTCAAGTCAAACACCTTATTATGGGACAAAGTAGCAAAGATGGTTTTCTAAGTGAGCTAAGAGCATCCTTAGCCGAACGTGTCACCCGAGAACTTCGTAAACATAAAACAAACGTACAAATTATTCCCCTATCAAGTAGACAATACCCCTCAAGCTGGCGGGACCGCCTTCAGTTAAAAGATCTTAAAATTAAAGAAATTGGCTTTGCACTACTTACCGTATTTGCCGCATACGTTATTTCTGAAATATTACGTGAAAATGTGACTCACATAGAATGGAAAGTCAACAAGCATAACGTCATGGCATTTTTTCTTATTTCAAGTGTCATTTCATCACTCCAATACGGCCTGGTACCTGGATTAGTTTCAGCTATTGCAGGGTTCTTTGTCATTAATTATTTTTATATTGCTCCACTTTATAACTTTGATATTGATCACGCAGGTGATGGCGTCATGCTGTGCGTCTTTTTGATATCAGCATTGATGGTCTCATTAATGGGTGCGTATAGTCGTGCCACCAATTCAGCCCTTATTCGTAAAGAACGTAGAACACAGGCACTCTATAATGTTCACAAACTTACTGCACAAGCAACAAATCAACAAGAAACCCTAAAAATTCTACATGATGAATTAACAGATCTATTAGAAATGGATATCGCATTTTTTATACCTTCTGCTACTGATCCAACCAACATTGAATTGGCTTATCCATTGGATATCATGCTATCACACAATGATATGCAGTCATTACGTGTATGCTGGAATGACGTACGCGTTACCGGACTTGGTACTCGCAATAATTTTGGGTCATCATGGCGATTCGAACCTCTTGTCACTACCAAAAAAGAAATTGGCGTGCTTGGCATTAAATCACCCACACATATTCGTTTGGATGCATCCTTTGGGAGATTGGTCACTGCATTGGCTGATCAAGCTGCCAGTATTCTTGAACGTATCAACCTTACCAAATTAATGTCCGACAGCCGCATAAGAGAAGAACGAGAAAAACTCCGTGCGATGCTGCTTTCTAGTGTATCACATGATTTAAAAACACCACTGGCTTCTATTATTGGGTCCATGAGCGTATATCAACGCATGCGCAAAAGTAAACGGCTAGATCAAGAAACTGCAGATGAACTTATTGAAACAACACTCGGTGAGGCCCAACGATTAGATAGCTTTATTTCTAATATTCTAGATATGACACGCATTGAAAGCGGCGATATCACTTTTGATAAAGAATGGATAGAATCGTCAAAACCAATTAAAAATGTAAAGAAGCGCTTATACCACCGGCTTAGTCGTCACACATTGGCCATTGATCCACCTGATCATGAAATATTTGTCCAAATGGACAAAATGATGACCGAACAAGTACTCCAGAATGTCATTGATAATGCCGTAAAATATTCAGACACTAACACCACTATAAATTTAACATATGGCAAGCAAAATAAAGGATTTGCTTATACCATACGTGATCATGGACCTGGCATCCCTGAGGATAAACTTGAGGCCGTATTCGATAAATACGAACGATTGAAACAATCTGACAGTACCGTAGCAGGAACTGGCTTAGGATTAGCTATCGCTAAAGCCGTAATGGAAAAACAAGGTGGAACAATTTCAGTAAAAAACCATCCCGATGGAGGGGCGGTATTTACGTTATGGTTTCCAAAAATGAAAATACCAAAAAAACCAAAACACTCTTAGTACTAAAAACAGAATCACTACTCTGAAGCTGGCGTTAGTTAACGCCAGCTAGAAGCTCATTTTCCTGGACATCATCTATAGCGTTAGCATGATCACTAGCACCACCAATAGTCTCCATACGATAACCAATACCGGGCTCGGTTATAATGTAAGTTGGATCTTTCGGGTCAGGTTCAATCTTTTCTCGGAGCTGACTCACATACACACGAAGATACTGCATGTCCTCACCATGGGCAGCACCCCAAACATCCTTAAGCAACTGTTTGTGTGTTAGCATTTTGCCACTATTAACCATAAAGTAACGCAACAATTGATATTCTTTTGGTGTAAAGAATATCACATGACCATCGAGGAACACCTCGTGACGCACAAGATTCATTCGAATACGGCCATTTTCTAAATCTGGCTCTCCTACTTCACGCGTAACCGACTTGCGTAAGCTTGCCTCAATACGAGCAATTAATATATCTGGGTTAAAGGGTTTTGTAATGTAATCATCGGCACCCCGCCCCAAAGCATCCACCACTTCTTTATCAGCATCACGCACAGAACAAATAATGATTGGCACTTGTGACCATTCACGAATACTGTCAACCACTTCTTTGCCATCCATATCAGGCAAACCCAGATCCAGAATAATCAAATCAGGCTTAATCGATGCACTCATTCGTACTGCCTGGCTGCCATTTTCACATTCTTGCGTCTTATACCCTTCATCTTTAAGAACAATTCTAAGCAACTTTCTAATTTGCGGTTCATCATCCACTATCAAGATAGTATTCTTTTTATTTACTAATGTTTCAGTCATCATACCCTCTCTTCATTCATGAACGAATGTGTGTTAATTTAACGTATCACCAAAAAAGCTTCGATCACCTAAAATCTTTATTCACTTTGCATAAGGTGATTACCGTCTTGCCTACTATTTACAGCCCTGACAAACATTTTGAAAATATCTAATTGTTGCTTTTTATATACCATAAACTCAGGATGCCATTGCACACCAAAAATCAATGGCTCCTTATTACTAGTATTTTCAATAGCCTGTATCAACTGATGATCATCATGGGCTGCTATTTTTAACCCTGGAGCCAGTGTATTAATTGCCTGATGGTGAATACTATTAACCTTCAACCTATCTAAACCAGAACATATTTTCTCTAATAAACTATCCTTTACAATACTGACTTGGCGCCTAACAAATATTCTTCCAAGCACGCTATGTGTTGGCACAAAATGCTCATAATAATCCCGAGCCTGCTGATGAAGACTTCCACCTTTGACAACATTAATCATTTGAAGCCCACGACAAATGCCCAATATCGGCCTATTTTGTACTATAGCATACTCAATAACTTTCTTCTCTAGCGTGTCTCGCTCAGGTTCAATATCCATGCTAGCGCTATTTTCTTGTCCGTACATTGCCGGGTCAATATCAGCCCCACCAGCAATAATAAACCCATCGTAACATTCAATGACATCGTTTTGCAACGCCGTCATACGCACAGCCTTCGCTCCAGCCAGCCACAATGCAAATTTTACACATAACCATTGTAACCTTCCTTTCCGAACGGACGTCGTTACACCAATAAGAGGACGTTTTTTCATTATAGCTCCTTTTCAATCACTTTACGCCACTGAGACTCTAATGGCATCATTTTCTTTTCATGAGATTGCCATTTTTCTATCAGAGACTCTAGACGGTCATTATGATGCGCTAATTTTTCAACTTCAAACCAAATATCAAGCTGGCCTTGTATGGACCAATTTGGATTTCCTATCTCACAATTGGGTAGCCGATAATGAAACGTAGGACGCTTATTAATTTTCTCTTCTTTACCATAAAGACTTCGAGTTAACGTTTCATCAAGGTAAGCAAATAAAGGAGTCATGTCTAACCCACGATCACGAGTTGGATTGTACTGATGATAATCTCTAATAAGCTGCTCTGTATCCGGCTGGTATGTTTTATCGAGCACTAAACGATAATAGGCCCCAGGAAAAGGATCAATATAACTAGTAATACGTCGTGTTAGGTCAATCTGATGTTGTGTAACTAACCATGGCGATAGTAGTAAAAAACTTTGTATATGGTTGAGAATATAACCCGGATCCATTGCGCATACTTCCGGATTAATATGCATGCCAAACGCATAATAAAAATGATCTTTTGTACTTTTAGCCCCATGCTCACCCAACCTTTGACACAATCTTTCAAGCTCCTTCACCCTATTCAGCGCAACAGGAGGGGCAACAATTTCATAAGGCACAATGGTGGCACTTGCCTTACTTAGCATCTGCGCCAATTCTTTAGCAGCAACATCACCTTCTTTGGAATGTGATTCTACTTTTTGCAGCAATTTCTGCAAAGGAATGGCATCAAGCTCAATTTTAAAATCTCCCAAATCTGAATTGTTGATATCACAAACAAGTTGGTTCTTAAAAGAACACTCACCTGAGAATAACTCCTGAACTATCTGAGCACTCTTTTTGATATCAAGGCCGGCATATTCAAGCTCTATGCCGACCTTACGCATTGGTTCTTTATAATGTTTCATTATAATACTACTGATTCATATTCACCTACAAAGCTTCGCAAATCATTTGCCAAGGAAAAATATTTCTCCGAATCATGATGGTTTTTTTGAGGAATGCGAAATGACATGCTTTCTTCAACAAAACGCTGCTCTTCTTCTGCCATATCCCTAGCTTGGATAGCTGCTTGTGCAACATTTTCAAGCATCGAGACAACTTCTGTCTGAGATATAGGGCGACAATTATTGGCACTTTCCTTGATAGACTCTCTCACCTGTTTTAATCTATCTGATAACATATTATCGGAACATAAAATATGCTCATTATGCTCCATAATATGATCCAACTTCACAAACGCCTTTCCAAGTAAAACAGACTTTGTTTTTTCAGATAATGGCGCAACTGGAACCGTATGAATATGAACATTATGTGCTCCATTCTTATCCAGAATTTTCTGAGCACGCAGCTCGTCATCTATCGAAGGTGTCTGCACCCATAATAGTAACCCGCCATTCGCAATTTGGCGTCCAAAAAATTCAGCATATTTATCGCCCAATAGTTTGGCTAGCACTCCACCAACAACGGTACCACCCATTCCTCCAGCAATCATTGTGGTAACAAGCCCAGGCGCAGCAATCCCTCCGGATAATAAAATAGAACCAACCACACCTACGACTATACCACCACTGACTAATACTCCTTGACCAATACCTAATTCTTCTTTTTTAATGTCAGTGCCTCGTGGTACATTTGGATTATCTGCGAGTAATTCTGTTTTAACATCTTTACTCCCAAAGGATTCTTCGAGTGCTTTTTGACTTCCTAAAACACTAATTTGGCGACGTTCAAATCCATTTATTTCCAGATCATTCACCGCCTGGTGCATTGAATCATAATTATCAAATACCCCAACAGCTTCACGAATTGTGTTATATTCTTTCATGGCAATAACCTCCCAATATGTTAAGTACAAGGCAATAGCAATTTCAAGAAACAACTTTTGCCAACTGCTTTCATCATGCACAAATATGGGATAAAATTTCTATTTGCCTTTTTCACTTAGTTATAAAGAAACCATAAAAATGCCAGCATTTTTATTTATCAGCACTATAATCTTCAATTTTACGAGCAACATCACCAGGAGAGCCTGTGTATTTAGCAAACATCTGATAGGCGACCGGCACAATAACCAGTGTAAATAACGTTGCAGCAATCACGCCCGTAAAAATAACGACCCCAATAACAACACGTGTTTCAGAGCCAGCCCCAGAAGACAAAATAAGTGGAATGGATCCTGCTATAGTTGTAAGCCCTGTCATAATAATCGGCCGAAAACGGGTTGTTGCAGCCTCTATCAGCGCTTGTTGAAACTCCACCCCTTGATCTCGCAATTGGTTAGCAAACTCAACAATCAAGATCCCATTTTTAGCTGATAACCCCACTAACATAATCAGCCCTATTTGTGAGTATATATTTATTGAATAGCCAAAAAGATACAGCCCCAAAAGTCCACCTCCCATCGCAAGTGGGACAGTCAGCATAATGACAAATGGATGAATATAGCTTTCAAATTGTGCCGCTAACACCAAGAACACTACAAGAACGCCTAGAATAAAAACAAACCATACAGAATTACCCGAATATTTAAAATCTCGGCTTTGCCCTCTATAATCAATAATCGCCTCTGACGGCAAGTGTTCTTTAACAAGCGATTCAAGGTGCGCCAAGGCCTCTCCCAAACGATAACCTTCTTTCAAGTTCGCATCCAACGTAATGGATCGAATACGATTATAACGAGACAATGTTTGTGCTGCACCATACTCTTGAATATCAACAAGATTAGAAAGAGGTACTAACTGACCTGTACGATGGGACCGAACATAGATATTACTAACATCTGTAAATGAACGCTGCTGGCTACGGTCGCCCTCAACAATCACATCATACTCTTCACCATCATCAATATAAGTAGTAACATTTCTTCCACCCATCAGAGTCTGCAATGTGGCACCAATCTCTGAAAGCTGTACTCCTAAATCAGCAGCGCGATCATAATTTATTTGAAAGTCAATTTGCGGCTTTGTCTCCTTATAATCAGAATCTAGCCCTTCAAACCCTGGATTATTTTCTTCAACTTTTTGCAAGATAATATCACGCCACTGTGCAAGCGTCTCATAGGTGGTACCGCCAAGTACAAATTGTACCGGCTTGGATGTTCCGCCACCAAGCCCTTGGCGCATCACCGGAAATGCTCTGATACCCGGAAGATTCGATAACTCTTTGCGAACTTCATTCATGATCACACTAGCAGGACGCCGCTGTGACCAATCTTCTAGAATCACAATGGCAAAACCACTATTAAAATTCTCAATATTACCAAATCCTCGCGGAGCACGAATCAATAGACGTTTAAATTCTCCCTGATCCACATATTTCATTAACCGCTGCTCTATTTCTTCCATATAGTCTTTCATATATGCATAACTTGCCCCTTCAGGACCACTTACAACAACAAAAAAGGCTCCACGATCTTCGTAGGGTGTAAATTCTTGATCAATTTGTGGATAAATAATAACAGTGCCCAACAACATAATACCAAAGGCAATGCATATCATTACCGGTTTTGCCAATTCTTTGGTCAATAACTGTATATAAGCATCCCGAAATTTATCAATCAGTTGATCCATTTTATCAATAAGCCCAATACGAAATGAGCCATAACCTTTATCAGCGGGCGCAAGTATATTGGCAGCCATCATAGGACACAATGTGAGTGCAACAAATGACGAAAAACAAACAGCCGCCACAATAGTAAGTGCAAATTCCGTAAATAACCGCCCAATATCTCCTTCTAAGAACGTAATTGGGACAAACACAGCTACCAACACCAAAGTAGTCGCAATGACTGCAAATCCAACTTGTCTCGCTCCCCGGTAAGCAGCAATTAACGGTGATTCACCGTATGTTTGCATACGCCTAACAATATTTTCGAGCATCACAATGGCATCATCCACAACCAAGCCAATAGCCAATACCATCGCAAGTAAGGTCAGAAGATTAACCGAAAATCCCAACCAATACATAATAATAAAGGTTGAGACCAACGAAATTGGAACTGTCACTGCTGGAATCAACATCGCTCGAACACTTCCCAAAAAGAAGTAGATCACTATAATCACACAGACAATAGCAAAACCAAGGGTCTTGTATACTTCTGCAATTGAAGCTTCAATGAAGACAGCTGCATTGTAGCTTTCTTCAATGGTCATACCATCAGGTAAGTTTTTATTGAGACGCTCTGTCAACGCAATCACCTCATTGGCAACGTCAATGGTATTAGCATTTGATTGCCTCACAATACCAATACCTACCATTGGCACTTCATTTCCTCGAAATAGGGTTCGATCTTCAACCACCCCTAACTCAACGCGTGCGATATCACCTAATCTGATTAAGTAACCATCATCACCTTGTGCAATCACTAGTTGAGCAAAATCTTCAGGACGTTTAAAATTTCGATCTACCCTTGCTCTAAACATCAATTGTTCAGACTCCAATGAGCCAGCCGGCAATTCAACATTCTCTGATCGTAACGCTTGCTCAACATCACTTACACTCACCCCTCTGGCTGCAAGCTCTTGACGGTCTAACCAAATGCGCATCGCATAATTTAAACCACCGCCAACTCGTACCCTGGCAACACCATCTAGGGTAGAATATTGATCCACCAAAAATCGCCGGGCATAATCTGTAAGTTGTGGTACAGTCATACGATTACTTGTCAAATTACGCCAAATAATCACATCGTTATTACTGTCTGCTTTCTGAATTTGCGGAGGCTCTGCTTCATCTGGCAAATTATCTGCAATCCGACCAATACGATCACGCACATCATTAGCTGCATCGTCAATATCCCTGGTAATCGAAAATTCAATTGTTACGTTTGACTGTCCATCTTTTGATGTAGAACTAATGGCTTCAATACCTTCTATTCCTGCAATGCGATCTTCTATTACTTGAGTGATACGCGTCTCTACAACATTAGCCGAAGCACCTGGATACTCTACTTCTACACTAACTATCGGTGGATCAATATCGGGATATTCTCTCAACGATAAGCGATCAAATGACACCATACCAAATGCCACAAGCAACAGTGACACCACACTTGCAAGTACAGGGCGTTTAACAGAAATATCTGATAAAAACATAACTGGCTTACTCCAACAACTTAAGACCCTGACAATATTTCTGGAATAGATGCACTACCATCATCTTGGGCTTTAATGGTTACAGCCCCCCCTTCATTAAGACGAAACCCACCATGAGTAATTACTTGCATTCCTTGCTCTAAACCCTCAATAATCTCTACTTGACCAGCGAACCTCTTTCCCAAATGAACTGCTACCTGTTTGGCAACGGCGCCACCGTCTTCTTGCTGATCTGCAATCATCACTGTGTAATGATTTCCCTTAGTAATAATGGCTTCTTCAGGTATCACAGTCGCCATACGACGGTTCTTTTGAACCTTCACTCGCATTAACATTCCTGGACGTAATTTATGCTTATGGTTATCAAGCAGGGCACGTACCGAAACCGAGCGTGTAACAGGATCGACACGTGAACTGACACTTTGAATGGTTCCTTCAAATACGTCTTTTGGCCACGCACTACTGCGAGCCTCTATTTTAGCACCAATATTGAGCACTGGTAAAAACAATGCCGGCACCGAAAAATCAAGTTTCATTACCGAATCATCATCAATGGTAGTAATAAGAGTTCCTGGCTGCACCAACGCACCAACACTGATATTTCGTTGCCCCAACACACCGTCAAATGGTGCTGAAATTTGACGTTGCCTGACCCGTGACTCAATAGCATCCATACGCGCTCTAGCTGTTTGCAACTCAAGTAATTGTTTATCTAACTCTAACTGCGAAGCAGCACCTCTAGCAACCAGTGGCTTAAGTCGTTGAACCTGACGCTCCGCTTCTTTCAAACGTGATTGTTCTTCAACTTTTAAGGCCATTTCTTCTGCGTTATCCATCTGTACCAGCACTTGCCCATTACGCACTCGTTGACCATCCGTGAAGTTTACTATTGTAATGAGTTCTGTTACCGTAGCTGTAAGATCAACACTTTCATTGGCCTTCAAAGTACCTAAAGCTTCCATTTCATCATAAACAGACTTTCGTTCAACCTTAGCTACAATAACCGGCGTAGCAGGTTTTGCAGGCTTTGCTTCCTGAGCTTCAACATTCCAAGAAACTAACACCAACAACATTGCTATTAATTTGGCTCCCATATGGCTCACAACGCCTCCTCCTGACCCGCTTGATGACGAACAACTCTTCCACCTGTAGCACGATAAAGTGCAATACGCGTTTGCACCAAGACCAACCGCTGATCCACAAGGTCCCTTTCAACCGTACGCAATTCTTGCAGTGCATTTAGCACAGGCAAATAATCATCCACACCTTGGCGATATCGCGCTTCAGTTTCTTTGACAGTTGCATTTAAAATTTTACGACGTTGTTCCAATCGATCTAGAAATTCACGCTGACTTTTTTCTTGCGTTAAAGCATTTTCTACTTCCTCAATAGCTTCCAGATAACGCTGGCCAAAATTAGCTAACGCTTCTTCGTACAAAGCTTTATTCCTTTCAACTTCAGCTTTGCGTTTTCCCCAATCAAGCAATGGCTGAATAAAACTACTTGTAATCAACGATACGGGACCAGTAAAGGTTGCAGTATCACTAAAAACATATGAGCCATCTAAGCTAATAGATGGCAAGCGATCAGCAATTGCTTCACCAATGGCAGCATCTGATGCTACCAACTGAGCTTTAGCAACTCGTAAATCAGGGCGATTGATAAGCAAATCAACAGGCACACCAACAGGCGGAAGACTTGCGGCAAAATCAAGCGTCTCGTGATGATGTACCCGAGAACTATTATCAGGAGATTTCCCAAGAAGCACATCCAGACGATGTTCAAAACTCATTCGTAACGCTTCTGCATTAGGAATAAGGCTTTTGCTATCTGCTACACGACTCTGTTGTTGTAGCACTTCCACATAGGTTCCCACCCCATTGTTATAACGCAACTCAAGCAAGGCCAACAATTCTTGGTCTGTTTTTACTTGATCATGCAATAACGTTAATTTTTGTTGTGCAGCAATCGTTCCAAAATAAGCATTTGCTACCTCTGCTGCTAATGTTAATTTAAGCGCCTCAACGTTTTCAATACTTGCTTTCTCTTGCCATGTATTGGCCAAAACAGCTGAACCAACACGATCAAATACATCTATCTCCCAATCAAGTGCGACACCCGTTTCTGAAGAACCCCGTATTGAATCACTACCTCTGAACCTGGTATTAGCTTCACCGTCAACATTCACCTGCGGCAAACGATCACTACGAGTTTGCTTGGTCAGTGCTTGAGTCTGCTTAACACGTGCATAAGCCTGAGCAAGTGACAAATTACCGTCAATAGCCTGATGGATCAGAGCATCCAACACAGGCCGTTCAAATTGCTGCCACCATGCGCCCTCACCCGTTGAGAGTTCTTTTTGGGTGTTGCCAATTGAAAATTCTAAGGAGCCTTGCACAGGTGGCATAGCTGACTCATTAACAATATGCGGTGTGCAACCAAATAACATCGCCACACTACAGGCACCAATCATCACCCTCAAATAAGACACTTACAACGCTACCTTTTCTTGATTACAGAAACCCACCATAATCAATCACCCATAGAGTGACAACTTAAATAAATGTAACTTAGAATAATTTTAATTTTAGGTAACGACACCGCACACCGCAAACCAATAACAACCCTAATGGGATTCGTGCATGTCTTCTTCTTCGTATGACTCTTCTTCATCAACAATGCCATGTTTTGCCATACATTCATCAAATACATGCTGCCAACGATCTTCTCCGCCCTCTTTCTCGGCAACTTGGTTACACTGTTCATACACCTGATCATAAAAACTATCATCGTGATGATCACCTTCTGCCAGAGCAGGTAACGTTCCAAAAGCAAGAAAACCAGCAACAAGAATGTTATTAAGATATTTAAGATTCATTATTTTACTCTAAATTTAAGTTGCAACGTGTCGAACATTACTTCTTTCTAACGAGCAAAAACTTGATAGCGGTCAAGTTTTTTGCTAATCACCATTTACAGCCATAGCATTACGCTTTGCCCAAATTTAGTGAACGACTGATGAATTACATTGAACTACTCAAGACCATTCCGTTCTTTAATGGCTTATCACACGATGAGCTACAATATTTTGTCGGCAAGTCATACCAACAGCACTATAAAAAAAATGAACCACTTTTTAGCTACGGAGAACCCGCAGAAAAGTTCTTTATTATGCTTGAAGGCTGGATAAAACTCTACCGCACAAACAAAGACGGTGAAGAAACCGTTATTGCCCTTGTTACCAAAGGAGACACATTTAGTGAAGCAGCAACATTTGAAGGCTCTGACTACCCTTATAGTGCACAAGTAGTGGGTGGCAATGCTAGCACCTTAGTCCTGGAAGCCTATGCCATACGGGATAAAGTACGTCAAAATCCTAATATAGCACTGAAGATGCTTGCATCAATTACGCATCACTCAAATCAACTTAGCTTAACATATGAGCACATCAGTAAATTAACAACCGCTCAACGCGTCGGATGTTTCTTACTTAAACTCTCAATGGACAGAAATTACCAAACCAATTTACAGCTACCTTACAATAAATACCTTGTTGCTTCACGTTTAGGCATGAAGCCAGAAACATTTTCACGCTCCATGAAACGCCTAAATAACGACTTGCACATTAACCTTAAAGGACGCGAAGTTACGATACCAAATATTGACAACCTTCAAGAATATTGTGAGGTAGAATGCCTTAACGACGAAAAATGCAGCCTCGAAAAACGATTACTCTGCACCAATAAACAATGTGATGTTTATCGTATATTAAAATTAATGTAACCATACCATCTACTAGTCGTGAATGAAGTTGCAGGAAGCTTTATTAACAACTAGTATCAAAACCAATAATCAAAGCTACCGACAAAGAAACTGCTACCCTTATGTAGTAATAACGATTGACGTGATACGAACCAATGACACCTTTAGCCAATACCAACCAACTTATCATTCCGCCACGCACCAAAGATCTTGGTGGTTTTAGTGTACAACGCATTTTACCGTTTGCCCAAAAACGTAAGGTAGGGCCATGGATATTTTTTGACCATATGGGACCAGCTGACTTCCCTCCAGGAGAAGGCATTGATGTAAGACCCCACCCACATATTAACCTTGCTACCGTGACCTATTTATTTGAGGGTACCATTACGCACCGCGACTCACTGGGAACCTGCATGGACATCACACCAGGGGCAATTAACCTCATGGTAGCAGGCAAAGGCATTGTACATTCCGAACGCACCAATGACACCCTTAGGGCCTCAGGTCAACGCATGGAAGGCCTTCAATTATGGCTCGCACTACCAGAAGAACATGAAGAAATAGAACCCGCTTTTTACCACTACCTTGCCACGGATATTCCCAGCACACACGTTAATGACGTACCAGTACGCGTACTTATTGGTAACGCATTTGGCTTAACCTCACCAGTAAAAACTTTTGCTGACACACTCTATGTGGAAATTCGTATACAAGAAAATCAAACCATCGAACTACCCAAAGCCCAAGAAACAGCATTATATGTTGTAGAAGGCGAAATACTGATTCATGACCACATAATACCCAAACACCACATGGTTATTCTAGATAGTAGCAATCAATACATGAATGCCAGCAAAGACAGCCTTATTGTTATTATTGGCGGCCAGAAACTTAGCGAACGCCATCTATTTTGGAACTTTGTCTCTAGCCGCAAAGAACGGATTGAACAAGCTAAAGACGACTGGAAGCACATGCGTTTTGATTTAATTGAAGGAGATGATACCGAATTTATACCCTTACCTTAATACCAATAAATGCAAACTACAAACAATACATTATGACTACTCCTGCCTCACAAACCCGCTGCTTTGGCGACAAACCTGGCCAAGAATTTTACGCATCCTATCACGATAATGAATGGGGTATACCAGTATATGATGACCAAAAACTATTCGAGATGCTTATTTTAGAAGGTGCCCAAGCAGGACTAAGCTGGGAAACCGTGCTCAAAAAACGACAAGGTTACCGTGATGCGTTCCATCAGTTTGACCCTCAGAAAGTTGCTAATATGAGCGACACTGAACTAGAGACACTCAGAAACAACCCAGCGATCATCCGCAATAAACTAAAAATCTATTCTGCCCGTAAAAATGCACGCATATTTTTAACTATTCAACAAGAACACGGATCATTTAGTCACTACCTTTGGTCTTTTGTAAATGATACCCCGATTATTAATCACTGGCAGAAATTTGAAGATGTTCCTATTACCACATCTCAGAGCGATTTGTTATCTAAAGACCTTAAAAAACGGGGCATGAGCTTTGTTGGCTCCACCATTATATATGCTTATATGCAAGCCGTTGGACTGGTGAATGACCACCTCACTAGCTGCCATTGTTATCAAAAACACAATTAAAACTTGCATTTAACTTATAAATCGACTACACAGTTTGCGCAGAGTTTTCTAATCACTCTTAAGACACGCTTGTTATATGTATATTTTTATACGTAGTGTAAGCAATGCAAATGAAGAGTATTATTGATTAAGTATAACGACTCTTCTTTTTAATTGCTTAAAACATAAGGAGCAAGCATATGGCACAAGGTACCGTTAAATGGTTTAACTACACTAAAGGCTTTGGATTCATTCAACCAGATGAAGGCGGCAACGACGTTTTTGTACATATTAGCGCTGTTGAACGCGCAGGTATTGCAAATCTTGGTGACGGCCAACGTATCTCTTACGAATTAGCCGAAAATAAAGGCAAAAAATCCGCAGCTAACCTTAAAATTCTTGATGAAAACGCTGCATAAGCGTTTGGTTAAGTAATTTTAATTCAAGCTACACATTTACACAAAATTTAAGAAACGCACCACAGCCTGCTAGTTTTGGGTTGTGGGCGTTTTTTGTAATAAGGATACGTATGGAACATTTCTCCGCACTGGGGTTACCCGAACCTCTTATGCAATCGCTTGCGCGCTTGCAATTTAACGAACCAACTCCCATTCAAGCAAAGGCAATCCCTGTTGCATTAGATGGAAGAGATATACTAGGGTCTGCACAAACCGGAACTGGTAAAACATTGGCTTTTTGCATTCCTATTATTGCAAAATTAATGAGTAATCCGCGAGGATCAGCGCTCATCATCAGCCCAACACGTGAACTAGCATCGCAAATAAATAAAGCAGTTCATGACCTTTTGGGAAAAAAATCACCTCTTCGCACAGCTTTATTGATTGGCGGCGAGCATATGGGCAAACAACTTGATCAGCTTAAAAGGCGGCCTCGTTTATTTATTGGTACCCCTGGAAGGATTAACGACCACCTAAATCGCGGCAGCCTTGCGCTTCACGATTCACACTTTCTTGTACTAGACGAAACAGACCGCATGCTTGACATGGGTTTCTCGGTTCAAATTGATCAAATTATCAAATATCTACCTCAAAAAAGACAAACTATGTTGTTTTCAGCTACTATGCCAAAAAACATCATTAGCATGTCTGAGGCATATCTTGTTAATCCAGAGCGTATTGCAATTGGTAGCCCATCCGTTCCTGTTGACGCCATTAAGCATGAAGTTTTCCACGTTACCGAACAAGAAAAACACGCCAAGCTTACTGAACAACTCAACGAACGTCATGGTTCTATTGTGGTTTTTGTAAAAACAAAATATAACGCTGAAAAGATGGCTAAACGCCTTCGATCAGAGGGACACAGCGCCGAGGCTATTCATGGCGATCTCCGCCACAATAAACGTGAACGCGTCATTCAAATGTTCCGCAAACTTAAATTTCGTATTTTAGTTGCCACGGACATTGCAGCTCGTGGACTTGATATTCCACATATAGAACATGTTATTAATTATAATTTACCTCAATGCCCTGAGGATTACATCCACCGAATTGGACGTACAGCGCGTGCAGGAGCACAAGGTAATGCATGCTGCTTTGTTAGCCCAAACGAATCCAAGTTGTTTCGTGCAATTAATGCACTACTGAATCCTGATGAGGCACACTCCTCAAAGCCTCCAAAGAAAAACAAACGCAAGCGCTCAAGAAACAACCAAGCCAAGCAAGGAAACAATCCTGCTGCGCAAAAACAGAAAAACAATGCTCGAACCAAGCATAAACGGCCTTTTAAAGGCAAGAAGTCTTCTTCTCAGCCTAAAAAACAGGCCGCTTAGTTAGCAAAGCATGCACCTACACGATAATCTCTACACCCCTGCTAGATACATAGCGTTTTCCTTGTCAGGATGTAGAGATTATCACTTTTATCTTGCATTTTTCTGCACCACACATTAAATAGCTCGCAAAAATCATTCACCAAAGACATTATACGCGTAATTATTATGGATATAAGTAAAATAAGTATTGGCAATAATGCCCCAGAAGAAGTTAACGTTATCATAGAAGTTCCTTTTGGTTCATCTCCGATTAAGTATGAGTTAGACAAAGATTCTGGCGCATTAATAGTTGATCGTTTCTTACATACTTCTATGTCTTATCCATGTAATTACGGTTTTATTCCACACACATTATCCGACGATGGTGATCCTGCAGATGTGTTGGTTGTTGGTCGCAGACCCATTACTCCTGGCGCAGTAATTGCAGTACGCCCCATTGGCGCTTTGTTAATGGAAGATGAGTCTGGAATGGATGAAAAAATTCTTGCTGTTCCTGCATCACGCCTACATCCTTTTTATGATGATGTCGAGTCATACGAAGATTTACCTAAGATCCTTCTAGAGCAAATTGAGCATTTCTTTGCCCATTATAAAGACCTAGAGCCAGGAAAATGGGTTAAAGTTATTGGCTGGAAAGGCAAAGAAGAAGCCAAGCAGCTTATTAACGCATCAATTGAAAATGCCAAGGCAGCTTAATTTTAAAGTTGCAAACGTCATTTCCTTCTGGCATGTTCGAAACTGGATATTCGATCATTAAAAGAGGGGATGATTTTTTAAGATGCTTGATCTCAATAGTTTGATTATTATCAGCGGTATTGCTGCCATTATTTATGGCGTAGCAATGATTCGCTCGGTACTAGCTTCGCCTACCGGCAATAAAAAAATGGAGGCCATATCTGGCGCCATTCAGGAAGGTGCAAGCGCTTATCTTAATCGCCAATACACTACCATTGGTATTGTAGGGGCTATTATTTTTTTATTACTTGGTCTTGAACTTGGTTGGCATGTTGGCGTTGGTTTTGCCATAGGTGCCATTTTATCAGGAGCAGCCGGTTACGTTGGCATGAATATAGCTGTTCGGGCAAACGTAAGGACTACTGAAGCATCACGTCAGGGTATCACTCACGGCTTGGATGTTTCCTTTAAGGCTGGTGCCATTACTGGAATGTTAGTAGTTGGCCTTGGACTACTGGGTGTAGCAGGTTATTATTTCTTTTTACTAAAAAGTAATCAAGATGTTCGTGCCATCTTAGAGGCCTTAGTAGCCCTAAGCTTTGGCGCCTCATTAATTTC
>MDSV01001528.1_pt1 | contig 20003 bp, 17 predicted proteins | sample 810851 | NCBI WGS metagenome assembly MDSV01 (sample SAMN05326640, study PRJNA326480) | marine metagenome | isolation source: seawater | place: Atlantic Ocean: North East | collected 2012 | reverse complement strand
ATAATAATATATTGATTTTGAGCGATTTAGATTCCCAAACATCGGATACTATGTTGACTCTATTAAATTATTCTTCAGATTTACTTCATAGTTTTACACTTACACTAAAACCTCATCCTGCTAACGCTATAGACGTAAAAAAATATTCTAAACTAAATTTATCTTTAACTGACAAACCATTATCTGATTTACTGCCTCATTATAGCTTAGTAATTTCATCAATTTATACGACCGCTTCTCTTGAAGCATATTTAATTGGAATACCAATAATAACTATATTAGATAATAATTTCAATACTAGTCCATTGCGTGATGTAAAAAATGTAAATTTTATTAGTACATTTAGTCATTTAGAAACAGCATTAATTAACTTTAAATTGACTCATATAAATAAAAAAGATGACTTCTTTTTCTCTACTGACAAAGACCTTCAACTTTGGCAAAAATTATTAAATGTTTAACAATCATGAATAAAATATAAAAATTATGAAAAATAGTAAAATATATATAGCCGGATGTGGCGGAATGCTTGGGGAGGCATTTTACACGAAGTTTAGCTCTAGATACAACTTAAAATGTACTGATATTAATGTAAATGAAGAATGGTTATCAAATCTAGATTTTAGAAATCGTGAAGCTTACTTTAATGATGTTAAAAATTTTAATCCTGATTGGCTTTTCCATATTGGTGCTTATACAAACTTGGAATTCTGTGAATTAAATGAAAAAGATACTTATGTTACAAATTTTGAATCAGTAAAATATGCTGTTGAGATTGCAAATAATTTGTCAATCCCAATGCTTTATATTAGTACTGCTGGAATATTTGATGGCAAGAAATCATGCTATGATGAATCTGATAAACCAAACCCATTAGGCCATTATGCGAAATCAAAATATTTTGGTGAGAAATATGTCATTGATAATGCAAATGATTTTTTAATCTGTAGAGCGGGTTGGATGATGGGTGGTGGTCCAAATAAAGATAAAAAATTTATTCAAAAAATAATGTATCAAATAAAAAATGGAATAAATAATTTATCTATAGTTAATGATAAATTAGGGACTCCAACCTACACTCATGATTTTGCTGCAAATATAGAATTATTAATTAATAGAAATGAACGTGGGTTATTTAATATGGTATGTAAGGGTCTTACGGATCGTTTAGAAGTTGCTAGAGAATTATTAACATTGCTTAAGTTAAATGATGTAATAAAAATTACTGAGGTTGATTCAAATCATTTTAAAAATGAATATTTTGCAGAACGTCCTGAATGTGAAAGATTAATTAACAAAAGGCTAAATGACAAAAATCTAGATATGATGAGAGATTGGAAAGTTTCATTGAAAGAATATTTAAATCTCTACTATAATAATTATTTATAAATTCTTAATTAAAAAGTGATCATTTGATTACTCCAGTATTACAACTCACAGTATTTTTTATAGCTTCATATATAATTTTGATTTCTATATCTAACCCTCAAAAAGGGTTATTTTTATATTTATCAACTTTAACAACTAGGCTTTATAATTTTCACAACTTTCCCCGTTTGTTATCTCCGCAGACTTTAGATCTAATAATTATAATATTATTATTATTTAGATTCTCAAAATACTTAAATATTTCAAAGACAATTAAATCATCTAAAATTTTTTTATTATGGGTTCTCTCTCATATTTTCATAAGAATTATCCAAATAAGTATTTATCCTGATATGTCTTTTGTGCAAACAACCTCAGATATTATTGGATTTTATTTAAAACTTTATATTTTATACCTACTTACAATTGGATATTTAAATTACTCAAAAGATTTTAGTTTAATCAACAAAGCAATATTAATTAACCTGATGATTTATTTTTCTTTTATTTATATAGAATATTTTTTTGGAATTAATTATAATGATTTATTCAATACAGTCTTGTCATCTGGTTCAAAAGGTATATCATTTAATTTTAGTCAAAGAGGTGGCTTAAGTCTTATTCATGGTCCAAATGTTCATTGGGTTTCTACTGCAACTTTTGTAATATCAAATTTTTCAGTAATATTCTTTTGTTATAGAAAAAAAATAAACTTTATAAGTATATGCCTTGTTGGATTATTTTTATTTACAATATTTATTATTGGTGCTAGATCTGCTATTATTAGTGCAATAATAACTGTGGCCCTCTATTTTATTTTAGATTCGAGTAAAAATAAAAGGATAATAAATATTTTAATTATTTTATTTTTATTTACAATATTAGTTATCTCACCCTATGGTCAATATATCTTTAATTCATTAAGTACCTCATCATCAGAAGGACTAAATATGTCAAGGAGATTAGTAGTACAATTATTTATGCTTTACGATATAAAAAATGTCCCCATAATTGGATATGGCTTTATGGGTAGATCTAATCAAGATCTTTTTCAATTTCAAGAATATGAAGAGATCAATTTTATTTTAATAGAAATTTTTGATTTCGGTGTAATTGTTTCTATAATAACTATTTTATTTTATTTATCAGTATTAACCAAAACTGTCTCATTCAAATATCCCATGTCAAATTTATCAACCTATAGTTGGATAGCTATTATCTTAGCATTTATCTCAAATGGGAATCAAGAATATATATATTATATGGTACCAATAATATTTTATAGCTACTCAATTTGGTATAAACAAAATATAAATTTGAATCAAAAAATTAATTTATGAATTTAAGCCTAACAATTATTCTTCCAGTATATAACGGAGAAAAATTTCTAAATAAATGCATAGAAAGTATTCTAGCTCAAACATATAGAGATTTTGAATTTTTAATCATTGATGATTGTAGCAATGATTCATCTTCATTTATAATTCAAAACTATAATGATGATCGAATTAAATTAATAACTAATAATCAAAATATAGGTTTAACAAAAACATTAAATAAAGGACTTAAAATAGCTAGCGGGAATTACATTGCTAGAATTGATCAAGATGATTTTTCCAAAAAAGATCGTTTATTAAAACAAATGGAATACCTTAATAATAATCCTGAAATTAAACTTATTGGGTCTTCATGTAACATCATTGATGAAAATGATAGGTTTATAAAATCAATAAAATGCCCCATATCGAGAAAAAAAATTCTTGAAAAATTTATAAAATCAAATCCATTTATACATTCTTCAGTTATTTTTCATAAAAAAACAGCATTGTCCGTTGGGGGTTATCCTGAATCTTTTGTACATGCACAAGATTTTTCATTATGGTATTCAATCACATCAAGTAATGAAGTATATAATTTACCAGATAAATTGGTTAATATAAGGTGGCATAATGAAAGAGCAACCCTAAGTGAAACGAATAAAAAACATATCAAAAATGATTCTATTCGCGTTTATAGACAAGCTTTGAGAAATAAAGAAATTAGTATTTTTTATAGAATGATTGGTTATTTAAGGTTTGTGTTGAAACCGTGGATTTTTAGAGAATTTTTTGGTTTTAATGCAAAATTTTAATTTGTAAATATAGCTAAGGATAGATATGAAAATTCTCGTTACAGGAGGGGCAGGTTTTATTGGTAGTCATATAGTGAACTCACTGTTAAAAAAAGGTGCCCAAATTATCGTTCTAGATAATTTAAAAACTGGATCAATAAAAAATATAAATAATAAAGTAGATTTCATCGAAGGCGATATTCAAAATGAAAAATTACTAAATAAAATTCTTCATGATTGTGATACTATATATCATCTAGCTGCATTTACCTCTGTACCCGAAAGTTTTATAAATGAAAAAGAATGTGTTTCCATTAATGAAATAGCATTTAAAAAAATACTCTCAATATCAGCAAATAAAAAAATAAAAAAAATAGTTTTAAGTAGTTCATCAGCTGTATATCCTGATGATGCAATTGGCCCATTTAATGAGCAATCTTTAACTGGTCCAACTAGTCCATATGGTAAAAGTAAATTATATGATGAAAAAATACTTAATGAATGGTGCAAAGAAGATGAAATAAGGTCAGGTGTTTCTTTGCGTTATTTTAATGTCTACGGTCCACGACAAGAAGCAAATTCAGATTATGCCTCAGTCATTCCTAAATTTTTAAATAAAATAATGTCAGATGAACCTATTGTTATTTATGGAACGGGTGAACAAACAAGAGATTATATATATGTTAATGATGTTGTAAATGCTAATTTACTTGCATTAAAACTTTCTAGTTATAGATGCTTTGTTGTTGGCACGGGCTTGGAATTAAGTATCAATGAGCTAGTAGATTTGATAAAAATAACAACTAATAAAAATTTTCAAATTTTGCATGATACTCTTCCTCCAGGGGATGCTCTAAGAAGTTGTGCAGATATTAATAAAATAAAATCGCAGGGATTAAGTTCGTATACTAATATTGAAGATGGATTACAATCTACATGGGAATCAATTGTTAATTGTTATTAACAAATTATAATTATGGAAAATAATTTGAAAAATTTAGAGATTAAAGAATTTGAATGGGGGATAATTGGAGGTGGAATATCAGGCATAGCAATTAGTGAAATTTTATCGAGAGAAGGGCATTCTAATGTTCTAATTGATAAAGATCCAAAGCTAGCATCAGAAACAACTAGGGAATTTCATGAATGGATTCACACTGGTGCACTTTATACCCTTATTCCAGATAAATTAAAAACTTTAAAGTTTATTCTTGGAGCTGTTGATGATTTAATTGAATACTATTCTGCTTTTGAAAGAATGAATTTAGAACCAACTAACTGTGGTTTAAAAATTAATAGCAATAAAAGCAGAGGATGGTTTAATTCAAACTATATTCATTTTAAATATCGTGTAAAAAACAGAAAAATCACCTTTCCCTGGTTGATTGGTTTATCACGATCAATAAGATTAATAAATAAAATTGAAGAACATGATTGGCTTAGAAGACGAGCAGGAGAATTAGAGCCCTTTAAAAAAGATTACCTAAAAGAAATTTTAATTGAATTAAAAAAAATAATTTCGTTCAATGAAAAGTTTTTTCTAAAAAAAACACCAGACTTCACTACAAACTCTAGAATACTATTAAGAGATTTAGTTTCTACAAGCATTCAAAATGGAATGGAACTTTCTCTAAATAATCCAATAAAAAAAATTAAAAAGACAGATAATGGTTACCTGGTTAGAGGTGAAAAAGAAAATTTTTTAGTTCATAAAATAGCCGTTTGTGCAGGAAAAGGTGTAGAGGAATTTTCAGATACAAAAATAAAAACAAGCTATGCACCCATTGCAGTGGTTGACGGTTTAAAAGATGATGCTATATCCTTTGTTGAGCTAGACTATTTTCCTAAAAAATGTATTAACATGCTTACCAAAGAAGATGGAATAGGTTTAGTCGGTGGTATATCACTAAATAAGATTGAGGATTGTGAAAAATATTTAGATTTTGTTATTTCTGAACATAAAAAACAAGAGCCCAACATAAAAGTTATTGATCGATATATTGGTGAAAAAAATGAAATAATTTTTAAAGGTGAAAATAGAAATTACTTATATCATATACATGAAGATGATAACAATAAAAATATTTGGTCAATTATACCAGGAAAATTCACTTTAGCATTTAGTTTAGCGCCAGAATTCTATAGAAGAGTGTATAAAAAGAATCCAAGAAAATCATTTAAAACTTGTAAGCATGATGAAGGTGATAGAAATATTGTATCAAATACTTTTTGGGAAGATTCAATAAATAAAACTTGAGGAGACTATGAAAGTAGTAAGTTATCCAGATAATTTAAGAAATGATTTAGTAAATAAATTTAATGAAATGTTAGAAGAAGGATTCGTTGCTGAAGGAAAATACTATTCTGCTGAGGATGATTATATTAAGAATAAAAAATCAGTTCCAGTTGCAACATGGGGAGCTGCCTATATATCGTTGCTTTCATACTATAAAAATGTAAAAGGCAAAACAGGTGTTATTCTGCAATCAAATACCATGAGGGGAGTATATACTTCTTCAAGATTTATGGATATGGAAGTTTTAGTTTGTGATAGTAGTACTGAGCCTGGATTTTTATCTATGGATTATAACTCACTAAAAGAACTTATTGATACTCAAGAAAATAGTAATAGTCTAGATAGTTATATACTAGTCTATTCTGTTATTGGTGGCTTTTTATCTAATGATTATTTTAAAATTGAAAAATTATGTAAAGAAAAACAAATTCCAATAATTATTGATATGGCTCATGGCCATTATTTGGATGAACTTATAAAAAGTGATTATCCAGACTTAGCTTTTTCTTTCTATGCCACAAAAATTTTACCAGCTGGAGAAGGTGGTTTGATTAGTTTATCGGATAATGATAAGTTTGAATGGATAAAAAAGTTTTTAATTTATGATCGTTTTGATTATTCTTTAGAGGTAGGCGTTAATCTTAGAACGAACGAATTAACTTCATACTTTATTTATCATTTAATGAAGGATAAATCTTTAAAAGATTACTATAGGGATAAAAGGATAATGATTTCTGATAAGTATAGAGAAGAGTGTCTAAATAAAAACATAAAATTTTTAGATTATAAAAATGCTGTGGATTATAATGGATATAAATTTGTTATTTTTGATTCTTTCGAAGAAGTTAGGGAAAAAAGTAAAATTCTTTGTATTAATGGGCAAACTTCACCCGTCTTTAATTTTGATATAGTAAATAAAAAACCAATATTAAATCATTGGTGCCCTCCAACTTATCCAAGTATTTCAATTTGAAATGATAATTAGGATTTAACTAGATGAAAAAAGTTTATATAGGAATGTCAGCAGATTTAATTCACCAAGGGCATTTAAATATTATTCGAGAAGGTAATAAGCTTGGAAAAGTTACTATAGGTTTATTAACAGATGAAGCAATTGCAAGCTACAAAAGATTACCACTTATACCATTTAATGATAGAAAAATAATAGTAGAGAATCTCAAAGGAGTTGATAAAGTAATTCCTCAATTAACATTAGATTATGTTCCTAACCTAAAAAAAATAAAACCAGACTTTGTTGTTCATGGTGATGACTGGAAAATTGGAATACAAAAAGAAATACGCAGTGAAGTAATTAATGCTTTATCTGATTGGGGTGGAAAATTAGTTGAACCAAAATATACCGCAAATATTTCGACTACTAAAATCATTCATTCTATTGAAGAAAATATTTTTTTAAGAGATTCAATTAAAATTTATAATGATAATAATAACAAAACTAAAAATATCGTTTATTCATATTATTGTATTGATATTTTACATAAGGGACATCTAATTATGTTAAAGAAAGCTAAAATGATTGCAGGGGAAAACGGTAAATTAGTAGTAGGTATCCTTACTGATGATGCTATTATGGAAAAAAAACCTAAACCTATAATGAAATTTGATGAAAGGATGGAAATAGCTTCTACAATAAAGTACATTGATGAATTAATACCACAATATGAATACTCACCAATTGAAAACATTTTAAAAATTAAACCTAATATTTTAATGGAAAGTGACAGTCATGATAAACGTGAAATAAATAAATTAGATAAATTTATGTTAAGTATTGGTGGGAAAGTAAATATTATTCCTTATTATAAATCTCAATCTTCAACGAAAATAAAAAATGAAATTATTAGAAGGGGGCACAATTGAAAATAGAAAGTCCTACAGAATTAATTGGGAAGAGAATATTAAGTGAGGCTAATGACTTAAAAAGAACAGTAAGATCTCTTTCAAAAGAGATAGATATTGATGAAAAATTAATGAAAAAAATTATTAAAGGTGATTGTGAAATTGAAGATAGTTATGATATTATAAAAAGAATGGGTTCAATCTACTCAATCGATATTTCTAATCTATATTTAATTGAAGATGATTGTACTAATGGTGTCAAAATTATGAGGGCAGTTGAATCAAAAAAATCTAGCAGAGTTTTTAAGCGCATTAATAAAGATTCTAAAAAAACACCATATTACGAATATTTTGATACTGCTATGTCAAAGATTGGTCCTTTCAAACCAGAATGGATAAGACAATTAAGATTTGTTAAAGATAGTGACCCATATAATCCTGATGTTGCTTATAACAATGGACATTTTTTACACCAAACAACATTTTTTGTTGGACCTGTAAATTTTTATTGGGAAGTAAATGGAAAAAAATTCTGTCAAGAGATGAACACTGGTGATTCTAATTACATTACCCCATACTGGCCTCATTCTTTTGCTACTCGTAATCCAAATGAAGATGCATATATTTTAGCTATAACGTTTGGAGGTGATGTAAGTATAGCCCAAAAAGAACTATATACACTTGGAAATAGAGCTAAAAATTATATTATTGATTATCGTAACCATAATAAAGGAATAAGACAATTAATAAGACAACATATGATGAATGAAAGCTTAACAATAAATCATGTTGTAGATATTGCAAAAAATAAATCAATAAAAATTGATTTTAAGAAGTTGATGGATGATAATACAAAGATATCAATTAAAGAATTAGAAGTGATAGCATCATTATTAAGCATAGAATTAGATGATTTGATAATACCAAAATATAAACCTGAAGATGAAGTTGCTATAAAATTTAAGAATAATAATAATAAATATGCTTTTCCTGATGAAAAAACTCATTCTTATAATATAAATCCTTTAGCAAGAATTTCAAAGATGCCACTTGTGAAAGGCTTTGAAATTGAAATATTATCTAATAAACCAAACAAAGATTTAATTACATCGTTGCATACATATATATGTAATTATGAAGATTCAGATTTAGACTTTTTTTGGGAATATCAAGGGTCGACTTATACAGAAAAGATTAGAAAGTTTGATTCAATTTATATACAACCTTTTATTAAACATGGATTTAGCTGTAAAAATGCTGATGGTAAAATATTTTTAGTAAGAGTTTCTGGTAAAATGAACCTCTCTGCTCAAAAAGAATTTTCTTATATGGCAAACGTAGAAAGAGTCTTTAATGAAACTAAATGTTGGTTTGATTAGATTATGAAAAACAATAAGACTGTCTACGTACCAATGGCGATTGATATTTTGCATACAGGACATATAAATATAATCAATGTTGCACGAGAGCTTGGTGAAGTAACTATTGGTTTATTATCTGATAAAGCTATTTCATCGTATAAAAGGCTTCCTTTATTTGATTTAGAACAAAGAAAAATAATTTGTGAAAACATAAAAGGTGTAGATTCAATTATTGTTCAAGAGTCTCATGATTATGAACCTATTTTACGAAAACTTAAACCGGACTATCTAGTTCATGGTGATGATTGGAAGGCTGGAATACAGGCTAAAGTTAGAGAAAAAGTAATAAAAATATTAAATGAGTGGGGTGGAAAATTAGTTGAGCCAGATTATACAAAAGATATTTCAAGCTCATCGCTTGCTAATGAGTTGTCAAAAAATGGAATTACTACGGATAACAGAAGAAAACTACTTAGAAGATTGATAACAGCAAAACCAATGATAAGAATATTAGAAGCACATAATGGTTTGACAGGATTAATTGCTGAAAAAACACAAATAAATGATGATTCTGAATTAATTGAATTTGATGGAATTTGGGAAAGTAGCCTAACTGATTCAACTGCTAAAGGCAAACCTGATACGGAATTAGTTGATTTTTCTTCTAGATTTTCTACTATTGAAGAAATATTAGAAGTAACAACAAAACCAATGATAGTTGATGGAGATACTGGTGGAAGGATAGAACATTTTAAATATAGAGTAAGAACATTAGAAAGATTAGGAGTTTCAGCAGTAATTATTGAAGATAAAATTGGAGAAAAACGAAATTCACTATTCGGCACTTCAGTGTCACAAGAGCAGGACACAATAGAAAATTTTTCTCAAAAAATAAAGGAAGGAAAGAAATCCCAGGTTACTGATGAATTTATGATTATTGCTCGAGTTGAAAGCTTAATATTACAAAAAGGAATGAAAAACGCTATTGATAGATCAAAAGCATATATAGAATCAGGCGCTGATGGAATTATGATTCATAGTAAGGAAAAAGATGGAAACGAAATCATTGAATATTGTAATAATTTTAAAAAATTTAATAAAAAAGTCCCTTTAATCGTAGTCCCCTCAACTTATTCTCATATGACTGAAAAAGAACTTGAAGAGTTAGGAGTTAATATCGTTATTTATGCAAACCACTTAATTCGCTCAGCTTATCCATCAATGGTAGAGACTGCAAAATCTATTCTTAAAAATAATAGATCAAAAGAAGCATCAGATGAATTTTGTATGCCTATTAAAGAAATAATTAACTTAATTCCTGAGGATAGATAATGAGTATTAAACCTTATAATTTTTTTCAATACTTATCAAAAAATAAAATCAATTTTTTTACTGGTGTCCCTGATTCTTTGTTGAAGCAGTTTTGTTTATGTGTTGATCACAATGTGGAAAAAAATAAACATATAATAACAGCTAATGAAGGGAATGCTATATCGTTAGGTGCTGGATATCACTTAGCAACTGGTAAATTACCCCTGGTTTATATGCAAAACTCTGGTTTTGGAAATGCAATAAATCCTTTATTATCTTTATGTGATCAAGATGTTTATTCTATACCAATGTTATTATTAATAGGTTGGAGGGGTGAGCCAGGTCTTCAGGATGAGCCACAACATATAAAACAAGGTAAAATACAAGTTGATTTATTAAATACACTTGGTATACCCTATGAAATTATTTCTAAAGATGAAACTTTATTAGAAAGTAAATTGATTAATTGTGTTAAAAAGGCAACTAAAGAAAATACTCCTGTTGCTTTATTGGTGAAGAAAGGAACTTTTGAAAAATTTAATTTTAGGGAATCTGAAATTAATAGCACTTTAATGTCAAGAGAAGAAGCTCTTAACATTCTTCTAAATGAAGTTCCTGAAAATAGCATAATAGTTTCAACAACTGGAAAAACATCAAGAGAAATTTTTGAAATAAGAGAAAAAAATAACAGCTCTCATGAAAAAGATTTTTTAACAGTCGGCTCAATGGGTCATTGTTCATCAATAGCCTTAGGAATAGCTATCTCAAAACCAAACAGAAAAATTATATGTATAGATGGAGATGGTTCTCTTCTTATGCATATGGGAAGTCTTTCTATGATTGGAAAATTAAAACCTAAAAATTTCTATCATATTTTAATGAATAACGAAGTACATGAATCAGTTGGCGGACAAGAAACTTCAGCTAGATTCATCAATATATTAGATATAATAAAAGCAAATAATTATGATAAAACTTTTTTTATTGACACAAAGAAAGATTTAATAAATAAAATAAATAATATGTTTTTGTTTAAAGGATCGGTTTTTACAGAAATTTTTATTAAGCCAGGTTCAAGAAAAAGCCTTGGACGTCCGACAATAAATCCAAAAGATAATAAAAAAGCATTTATGAATTTCATAAAAAGTAAATGAATCTATGTATTATAACCCTGTAAAAATTAGTGAAGTTGATAGTTGGGAAGAAAAATATTTAAGTTTAAAAAAAGAGCTTAATTTCAAAAATCCAATAATTATCACCTCAAAAGGAAATCAAGAGAGAAACAATTTAAATGCAATTTTTGATTTAAAATCAATTTATAATCAAATAAAGCCAGACCCTACCTTTGAAAGTTGCGAATCAGCAATTAATTTTAGTAACAAATCAAAATTTGATGGACTAGTAGCTTTTGGCGGAGGATCTGTCATGGATACAGCAAAAGCAGTTTTAGCTGCTATTTCTACAGGAAATAATAATTTAATAAAATTATTTAAAATTAATAAACCATTCAAAAAAAAAATTCCAACTATTTTTATACCCACAACTCATGGTACTGGGAGTGAGGTTACAAAGTGGGGAACTATATGGAATACACAAGAAAAAAAGAAATATTCAATTTCTCATAATGATTTATATCCTACTGTGGCCATACTAGATGCAAAATTAACATTATCATTATCTGTAGAAAACTCGATAATTACGATATTAGATGCTTTAAGCCATAGTTTTGAATCTATATGGAATAAAAATGCAAATTCAACTTCAACAGATTTAGCAATTGAATCTATAACATATATTTTAATGAATGCCAATAAAATTAAGGGAGATCCTTTAAACCTAAAACTTAGGAAAGGACTTTTAAAAGCTTCATCAATTGCTGGTTTAGCTTTTTCTAATACAAAAACTGCAGCAGCTCATTCAATTAGTTATCCCTTAACATTAAATTATGGCATACCGCATGGTGTTGCATCTTCAATAAGTTTAATTCCATTACTTAAGATTAATAGAAAATCAATATCAGAAGACTTAAATATCATATTTAATAAAACTAAACTAAGTTTCGATGAAATAATAGAAGAGATTAAAAATTTAACTAGCAACATAATACCATTTAAATTAAGTAAATGGGGAATAAATAAAGAAGAATTACCTTTATTAGCCTCACAGTCATTTACAAAAGGAAGAATGGATAATAATATTGTAGATTTAGATGAATCTGATGTTTTAGAAATACTAAATTATATTTACTAAGAATTTATTTTTTTGAGGAGAATTTTTGTTAAAAGATATTGACATGAATGAGTATGGTGATCATGGTTTTCCAAATGGATTAAATCCTTTTGTCAAACTTTTTCATTATAGAAAAATATCAAAAATAATAGCTAGACGAATAAAAGACTGGAATTATATCACTCCAAATGGATTAACAATTGCAGGGCTATTTAGTTTTGTTATATCAGTTATTTTGATAACTACTAAGAACTTCACTTTATTTGGTGTCCTCCTTAGTATTTTATCAATATATTTTGATTATTTAGATGGTAGCTTAGCTAGAATAAGATTAATTAGTTCAAAATTGGGTAAAAAGTTAGATGCTTTACAAGACCATTTAATTTTTTTATTAATTCCTTTAAGCTTAATTATTTCATTAATTGATTCTTCAAATTATCCATTTTATATATTATTATTTTTAATAATATATTTTAATACATACTTTTTTTCTGTTGGTTCTAAAGAAATTAATATTGATGAAGCAATTAAGTTCTTGAAAGGAAGAAAAAAAGAAAAACTAAATAAGTTACAGATATTAATTATCAATAAAACACATATGAACATTGGTTTTCATACATTCTTTCAAGAAGATAGTATTTTAGTGACTTATTGGTTAACTGCACTTTTTGGTTATTATGAAATTTGTCTTATTCAATTACTATTTTCAACAACTCTTAAAAATTACTATTTATTTTCTTTTTATTTAAAAAAAATAAACACTTAGCATATTTTAATGAAAAAAGTTATATGCTATGTATCTCATTATCTGATAGAGCACGATGAGCTTTTTCTAAAGTCTCTATGTGAAAATGGATACGAAACTCATCTTATAGCATATACACATATTGACCTACCGAAAAATATATCTTCAATTAAAAATTTAAATATCCATTATAAAAAGATTCCAGATTATTTTAATAGTAGAAAATATTCGTATCCATTCCTTGTTCCAAAATTTAAAAAAGTATTAAAAAGTATTAAACCTGATATTCTACATAGTGGGTGGACCCCTAAAGATGGATTTATGTCAGCTTTAACAAAATTTCACCCACATTTATCTATGCCATGGGGATCAGAAGTAATGATACATCCTTATCAAAATTATTTATATAAAATAATAAATAATTTAGTTTTTAAAACTTCAGATCATATAACCTGTGATTCTCAACATGTTAAAAATCTAATTATTAGTGATTATAAAATACCAGAATCAAAAATTACAGTATTCCCATGGGGAATAGATTTAAGTCTGTTTAAAATTGATGAGATATCAAATAAAAGATCTGAATTAGAGTGGGAAGACAAAATCGTCTTAATTATGACTAGAAAGTTTGAAGAATTTTATAGGATTGAGCAGTTCATCGATATTTTTTATAAGTGTATTAAACAAAATAAAAATTTACGACTATTTTTGCTTGGTTCTGGCTCTTTAGAAAAACAAATATTTTCTAAAATACATAAATATGATATTAAAGATTTCATCCATGCTCCTGGCTGGATAAATAGAAATGAAATGAATAATTTTTTAATTTCATCTGATATATATGTTTCAAATAGCTATACTGATGGTTCATCAGTCTCTTTACTTGAAGCAATGGCATGTGGTTTAAGCCCAATTGTGACTAAAATTGAATCAATTGAGGAGTGGGTACAACATGATTTTAATGGCTATATAATGGATGTTGATAAGCCAGAATTAATGGAAGAAAGTATACTAAAATTAGCAAACTCATCTTCAAAGCTATCTAAGTTCAAAGAACAAAATCTTATAATCTCAAAAGATAAACTTGATTGGAATAAAAATTTTGATATCCTTCAAAATATTTATTTTAATTTATTAAAATGAAAAGAAAAAATATATCTATTTTGGGAATAAGAGGGATTCCTGCAAATCATGGAGGGTTTGAAACTTTTGCGGAGAAACTTGCTTTATATTTAGTTAAAAATGGATGGCATGTAACAGTGTTTTGCCAAGAAGACTCCGGAAATAAAGTTGAAGAAACTTATTGGAAAAATATTCTGCTAGTAAAAATTCCTATTAACATAAAAGGGTCTTTAGGAACAATTATTTTTGATTTTAAAGCAGCAGTATTAGCAAATAAGTATAAAAATAATATTGCTTTAACGCTTGGCTATAACACAGCAATATTCAATCTATTAATAAAACTAAAAGGTATAAAAAATATAATTAATATGGATGGTCTTGAATGGAAAAGAAGGAAATACAATTTCATTCAAAAATTATGGTTGTATTTAAATGAAAAAGCTGCAGTTCAAATTGCTGATCATCTTATTGCCGATAACCCGGGTATTGAAAATCATTTAAAATTGATTTCTCCAGCTAATAAAAAAATCACAATGATCCCCTATGGATCTGATATTACAAAACTTAATTTGGATAAAGAGAAAGTAATTCTAAAAAAATTAAACATAAATGAGCCTTATATCCTTATTGTTGCAAGACCTGTTGAAGAAAATAATATTTATGAGGTTGTAAAGGCCTTCTCAAATAAAAAAAGAGACCATCGATTAGTAATTTTTGGTAGATATTCTAGTAATGTACTATACCAAAAAAAAGTATTAGAGGTCGCAAGCGAAGAAGTTATGTTTTTAGGTGCTATTTATGATAGTTTAATTCTAGCAGCCGTTAGAAAAAATGCTAAATTATATATTCATGGTCACTCTGTAGGAGGCACCAATCCAGCTTTGGTTGAAGCAATGAGCTGTGGTATTCCAGTCTTAGCTCATAATAACACCTTTAATAAATGGGTTGCAGGCGAAAAAGCAGAATATTTTAATAATGAATTAGATATTGAAGAAAAAATTGAAGAAATAATAAACAATAATAATAAATTAATTAATATGTCTAATCATTCAAAATCTAGATTTAATAAATTTTTCAAATGGGAACAAATATTAAATGATTATGAAAAAGTATTTCTTACAATTAATTAACTATTCTTTTTAAAATAAAAACTAAACTTTATTTTGTTTCAAGAAAGATATAATCAAATAGTTCTACCCTTCTTTTTCCTTTTTGATACACTTATTGTGATCTCACTTTATTTGATAATTAATTTTTATTTTGGAATAACAAATTCAGTATTGACTAATTTATTTATTATTATTCCATTGTGGATTGTCATTTCCATTTTTTATAAATCTTATAAAGTCCCAAGAGTTCAGGCATATAAAGCAGCTTTGATTCCAGTCTTTTATGCCTGGTCTACATTTACTTTGATTTTCACCTTATTATTATTTTTAAATGTAATAAATATAACTTCAAATTTTTCGCAGGGAATATTTATTTTATCTTTAGGATTAATTCACCATTCAATATGTCTGGGGAGATATCACTTTTTTAGGTCTTATCGTTCTAAAGGTAAAAATATTCGTTATGCGGTTTTACTTGGAAATTTAAAAGCAAATCAGATAGAAAAAATTGAAAAAGATGGGTTGCACTTTGGTTATAGTTTTATCGGATTTGTGTCAACCCCAAATATTTATTTAGAAGAATTAAAAAAATTAATTTCAAAAGAAAAATTGAATATAGTTTTTCTTCAAACTTCAGATCAATTACTTATTGATATAGTAAGTGAATTTTGTGATGATAATGGGATTAGATTAAAATTATTACTTTCTCTTTCTGAAAGCACAGGCTATAGAGCTGGCTTAGACTTACTTGGTGGATTGCCAATTATGGATATTCGACATGAACCACTTTTATATCTTGGAAATAGAATAATAAAACGAATTATTGATATTGTTATGTCAATAATTTCTATTTTATTAGTTCTTACATGGCTACCTATTATAGTTAAGGTTGCTCAATTTATTTCTTATCCAGGCCCTTTATTTTTTATTCAAGAAAGAATTGGACATGATGGTAAAGTATTTAGGCTTTATAAATTTCGTACAATGTATTTTTCTAATCAAATAATAAAAGCTCAAAAAGGTCAAGCTGAAAAAACTAAAGAAAATGATAGAAGAATTCCATTTTTTGGGCGCTTACTTCGGAGTACTAACTTAGATGAATATCCACAATTTATTAATGTATTGTTTGGCTCTATGAGCACTGTTGGACCTCGCCCCCATATGTTAGGTGAGGATAGTATTCTAGAAAAGAAAGTTAATCGTTATAGAATACGTCGCTTTGTAAAACCTGGTATTACTGGCTGGGCTGCTATTAATGGATATCGTGGAGGAACGGACAATATGAATTTGATGTTAAAGCGTACGGAGTTAGATATATGGTATCTAGAAAATTGGTCTTTATTACTTGATCTTAAAATAATTCTATTAACTATTTGGCAGATGGTAACTTTGAAGATTCCAAAAGCATATTAGAGTTTATTTAATTTTTATATCTAAACTATAAGTAGGGTACCAATCACTAGTTTTAGGCTTCCACATTACAGGATTAAATACGCCAACTGTTATTTCAAATTTATATTTTTTATTCTCAAAAATTTCGAACATAAAAAATATGTCTTTTGCAATATCTATTATTTTTGTTTTTCCAGTATTTATTTCATTTAAATTAACAAAGCTTCCACCTAAACTAATTTTATTATTCATTTTATATCTATAAAGTAACTGAGGTGCAAATAAATGTGTGGTTCTCTTTTTAACATATTTTCTTACACCTAAAGCTGTAGACAAATCTAAATGTTTTGATTTATAAAATTGATATAATAATCCTCCATAATAATTGTCAGATCCTTTATGAGAATATGAATAATAGCATTGAAAATCTAACTTATCCGTTAGTCCATAACCCAATATCATGTAAGATTGTCCAAATTCAAAATAGTTAAATGGATTTATAGTAACTGAAATATCCCAAATGCCTTTCCCTGCGGAAGATCCATGATCGTAACCTCCTGAAGCAAAGAGAAATGTATTTAACATTAATATATTTATTAACCTAGATTTCATTGCTCTAATAAATTTATATACTTATTTAAAATTATTTTTTCCATTAAATAATGAAAATATACGAGATTATATTTAGATAATGAAATTTGCAATTTATATATTATTTATGACTTCAACGGTAGTATCTCAATTATACACTTCTGCTGATCCTTATTTTTTATTTGAAAATGAATTAAAACAGTTCAATCAAATTACGCCTTTTCACCAAACAACTATTAGGCCATTCTATAAAAATTCAGAAAGATTATTTAATGTTTCATTAAAAAATGAAATTTACTTTAATAATAATGCTCCTAATCAAGAAAATATGGATATTCGATATTTTGCTAAGGGAATGGGCTCTTTTACTAGTATTAGATTAACAGGATATTCAAAATTTTTAATTTTTAATTTTGAGCCATACAAATTAACGTCAAGTAATACATCATATAAGAATTATGACAGACCACGACCATTTAAATTTTTAAACGATTCAAAAACACCTAGCAATCTTAAGGATTTAGGTTTGAGAAAAGCTGATATTTATTTACACTATAAAGGAATTGGATTTGGATTAACAAAAGATAATATGTGGTGGGGGCCTGGAATACATGGTTCATTTTCTATGACAAATAATACTTCAGGTTTTAATAATTTTATGATTGGAACTCTAAGAGAACTTCGTTTTAAAAAAATAGGGATAATGGGTAGATATACTTTTTCAGAATTGAATCATGAAACAAATAATGAGGAAACATATTTCACTTCACTAACCGGGCAAGTAACATTTTACTCAAAACAAATAATAACTATTGGTTTAAGTAGAAATTATTTAACTGGTGGAGTAGATGTAGGCGTTCCGTGGACAAAAAAAGATGCTCAAAATATTGTTTTTGAAGGTTTATTTATAAAGAACTTGCAACAATTAGACTATACAATCGCAGGACATGATCCATGGGATCAAACTGTATCAACATGGATTGATATAACTTTTCCAAAGAATAAAATGAAATTATATCTAGAAATAGGTTTTAATGATAATCGATTTAATTTATGGGATTTTATCGTTCATCCAGATCATGCTATGGGGAGTATTATTGGATTCCGTAAATATGGTTTATTTAATAATGATAATTTAATTGCAGGATTTGAATATTTAAATTTAATTAAAGGACGTCACCATATATTCAGAATAACACCTAATTGGTATGATAGAAAGCATTATGATGATTTTAGCTATGATGGTAGACGTTGGGGGGCACATAGCGGTTCTGATTCAGATGATTTATTTATATTTTTTGGTCTATTAAATGAGAAGTGGACATTAATTCCATCAATCAACTTTGAAAGACATGGAGTTTCAACATTTAGACCCCCTGAGATTAAATCAGAGTTTAGAATTGATGCACGTTATAAGTTTAAATCATACGAAATAGGTTTTTTATATGAAAATCAATTTGAAGCACATCTTGGTTTTCCCCCGGATCAATATTTTGTTGATGAAATTACTGGAAAAAGAAGAACAAATACTTTAATAGTCAAATTCTCATCCGATTTATATTAAATTTAAAAAAAAGATAATAAATATTAATTATAATATATTTTATATTAAATTATATTAATAATTTTTTAATTTAATTAAGGTTATCCGAACTATCGACATGAAAAATATGAAATTAATAAAATTCTTATTTATAACGACTCTTCTTCTTGTTTCCTTTGTCTCGTCTCAAACATATGAAGAAATAATTAAATTACGTAATGAATATGAACAATTAAAATCGGCTGAATTAGATGAAGTGCTAAATAACCAAGGTGAATCAGTTTTAAAAAATGAAGAAGATGAGGGTCCAGTTAGGATATTATATAGACCTGAAGATCTTGATGAATTTTACCGCACTCAATTAACGCAATTATCTAAAAGTATCGATGAATTAAACAAAATTAATTCTTTTTTTGATTCAACTAAATCATTAATCCATTTTGGTTATAATTTATTTACTAATCGTGATACTATGTCTTTTTTTGACAATATGCCTTTGCCTGGAGATTACACTTTAGGTTCAGGGGATGAGGTAATTATTTCACTTTGGGGAGAAGTTGAAAAAGAAGAAACCTCAGTTATTAATCGAGATGGAAATATTTTTTTAGAAGACATTGGTATTATTTCATTAGGTGGCACAACACTTTCTTTTGCTAAGAATAAAATTGAAAATGCATATAGTAAAACTTATTCGACAATTAAAGGTTCAAAACCTACATCATTTGTTGATATTACACTTGGTAAATTAAAAGGATCTAACATTCATATTTTGGGCTTTGTTAATTCACCTGGTGTTTATGCTGTTCACCCATTTACTGATCCTTTTACTGCATTATTTTATGCTGGAGGAATTGACACTACGGGTAGCTTAAGAAATATTCAAATATTTAGAGATGGTTCAAAGTTTGATACTGTAGATTTATATGATATAGTACATTCTGGATCATTAAAAAAACAAATTAGATT
>MDSV01133845.1_pt1 | contig 20014 bp, 28 predicted proteins | sample 810851 | NCBI WGS metagenome assembly MDSV01 (sample SAMN05326640, study PRJNA326480) | marine metagenome | isolation source: seawater | place: Atlantic Ocean: North East | collected 2012 | reverse complement strand
GACGCAATAATTAAAATTAAATTTAGTATTTTTTTTGTTTAACATGTTATACGACCTTAATAATTAAAAATCATGGATTCCTTTGAAATAAATAAAATAATTGCAGCAGTCCTAGTTGTTTTTCTTACTGTTTTTGGGATAAGTAAAATTTCAGATATAGTATTTGAAGTAAAAAAACCAAATATTAGCGCTTACAAAGTAGAAGTTACAAAAGATACTAATACAGAAGACTCAGGAGCAAATAAATCAGTTGATATCTCAGCTTTATTGGCAATGGGTGATGTTGATCATGGAAAGAGTGTTTTTAAAAAATGCAGCGCTTGTCATTCAGTAAAAAAAGGTGGAAAAAATAAAATTGGTCCCGCTCTCTACAATGTTCTTGGTAGAAAGGTTGCCGCTTTAAGTGATTATAAATATTCTAAAGCTTTTATAGCACATGGGAAATCTTGGACATTCGGTGAAATGAATGGTTTTTTATTAAAACCACAAGCTCATATCAAAGGAACAAAGATGGCTTTTGCTGGATTAAAAAAAGAAAAAGATAGAGCATCGGTTATTCTTTTTATGAATCAAAATTCAGATACACCAATACCTTTACCGTAGTTTTCCAAAACAGTATAATAAAATACTTTTTTGTACATGGACCCTATTAAGTGCTTGTTGCCATACTTTAGATTTTTTACTTAAGAAAACTTCATCTGAAACTTCAGATCCTCTAGGAAGACAATGTAAAAAAATAACGTCTTTTTTAGCAAAACTCAATAATTTAGAATTTATTTTAAATTTTTTGAAATCTTTCAATTTTTTATTTTTGTTAACTTTATCATTTAAAGAGATAACCTTATCTGCAAAAATAACATCTGCATTTTTAACTGCATCTTTTGCATCATTAAAAATATTTATTTTTTTATTATTATTTTTTACCCATTTTAATATAAATTTTTTTGGCTTATAATTTTTTGGACAAGCAATATTTAGATTGAAAGAAAACTTAACCGATGTAGAAATAAGACTATTAAGAACATTATTAGAGTCACCTATCCAGCTAATGTTTAATTTAGAAATAGGCTTTTTCTTAATTTCTTCAACTGTAAAAATATCCGACAAAACTTGAGTTGGGTGTGATGTGGGACTCAATCCATTGATAATTGGTATCTTAAGATATTTTTTAAACTCCTCTATCTTTGTATCATTATCTGTCCTTAACATAAAGCAGTCACCATATGTTGACAAGATCTTTGCAGTGTCAGCCAAACTTTCTCCACCTTTGCCTAAATGAATTTCATTTGCTTTAATATTTATAGTTCCTCCACCTAATTGTTTTATAGCAAGATAAAAACTTAGTCTTGTTCTTGAACTAGGCTTTTCAAACATTTGTATTAATAACTTTCCTTTTAAAGGAATATCTTTATCTATATCAAGCGTACTGAATTTTTTTCTTTTTAATTTTCTTTTTTTTGCATCCTGTATAATTTTTCTAAGATCTGATGCTGGTATATCTTTTAGATTAATAAAATGTTTCATCTCTATTTATAAGTTAAGCAAACTTTTTTAATAATTTTTAAAGCTAAATCTATTTCTTGTTTTGTCACATTTAATGGAGGCAATATTCTTATAACATTTTCAGCAGCTCTGATTGTTAATAATTTTTTATCCATTAATTTTTGTATAAATTTTGTTTGGTCATTAAATAATTGTAAACCTATTAAAAAACCAATTCCTCTGACTTCCTTAATAATATTTGGAAATTCCTCTTTAAGTTTATTTAGCTCAAAATGAAAATATTTTGACAATTTTTTTACATTTGAAAGAAAACCTCTTTTAAAAATTTGTTCTAAAACTGCATTTCCAACTGACATAGCCAATGGATTGCCTCCAAAAGTTGAGCCATGAGAGCCAGGAGTCATTGCAGATGCTGTTTTTTTATTCATTAGAACTGCTCCTATTGGAAATCCTCCTCCAATACCCTTGGCTATAGGTACAATATCTGGTTTTATTTTTGAATATTCGAATGAAAAAAATTTTCCTGACCTTCCTACCCCACACTGAACCTCATCTAAAATTAACAATATTTTTTTTTGTTACAAATTTTTCTTAACTCTTTCAAACACCAACTTGGAATTACTTTTATGCCTCCCTCACCCATTATAGTTTCAACCATTACTGCTGCTGTTTTATTGGTAATCATTTTTTTAAGTTGTTTATGGTTTCCAAATTCAAAATGGTCAAAGCCTTCTACTTTGGGCGCAAAGCCTTCTGTCATTTTTTTTGATCCACTTGCATAAATTGTTGCAAGCGTTCTTCCATGAAAAGAATTTTTCACACAAAGAATTCTATTTTTTTTCGGCTGTCCTATTGAATAGAAATATCTTCTAGCAATTTTTATTGCAGCTTCTGTGGCTTCTGCGCCACTATTTTGAAATAATACAAAATCAGCAAATGTTTTTTGTGTTAATTTTTTTGCTAATTTTTCTCCTTCGGGTATTAAAAATGCATTTGATACATGCCAAACTTTTTTGGATTGTTTATTAATTGCTTTAATTAGATTTGGATTTGAATGCCCTAAAGAATTTACTGCAATACCTTGAACAAAGTCTAAATATTTTTTTCCAGTAGTTGAATATAAAAAACTTCCTTTACCTTTTTTAAAAGCAATTTTTCTTCTATTATAATTTTTTGCTAAAACACTCATATTTATGATTTAATTTTATAACCCTTTTTAAATAATAGAAAAGATATATACCAAGTCAAAAATGATATTATTGTAAGAAATATTATACCAAAGTTTAAAGATCCATCTAATTGTCCTATAAAAGAATATCTAAAACCATCAATCATATGAAAAAAAGGATTATAATAACTTAAACTTTTTAAAATATCTGGTAATTTATCAATACTATAAAAAGTTCCTGATAAAAAAGATAATGGAACAATTATAAAATTTGTTACAGTGGCCATTTGATCAAACTTGTCTGCGTAAAGACCAGCAATAATTCCTAAAGAACCTAAAAAAAAGCCCGAAAGAAATATATAGACAAACCAAAGAAAATAATTTTGAATATTTAAATCTAAAAATACTGTAAAAATTAAAGTTGATATAAAAGCAATACAAAGTCCTCTGGTTATAGATGCCAAAACCATTGAGATAGTTATTTCTAAAGCTGATAACGGACTATTAATAATATCAATAATTGTGCCCATCATTTTACTCATCATTAAAGATGAGCTAGAATGGGAAAAACTTTGTTGAATTACCTGCATCATAATTAAACCATTCGCAAGAAATTCTATATAGGGTACACCTAATACGTTAGGTCTTTCATCTCCAATTGCTAAAGAAATTACAACTAAAAATAATATTGAGGTCAAAATTGGTCCTAGAAGTGTTTGACCCGAAACAATTAAAAAACGTAATACCTCTTTTTTGTATAAACTATAGGCTCCGACCCAGTTAATTACACCAAAACGACGAACTCCTATTTGATATTTATTTTTTATTTCAACCATTGATACCTATACTAAACAGTTTTTTAATAACTGTTAAAAAACAAAATTTAAAGCTTGTTATTAATGACTATTTATGTTTTCAAGATAATGTTATATAAAAATATTTAAACACAATATATTGTATTATGAGTTGGAATGAAGAAAAAGTTAACAAATTAAAAGAGTTGTGGGGCAAAGGTCAAACTGCAAGCCAAATAGCTGAAATTATTGGTGGAATAAGTAGAAACGCAGTAATTGGAAAAGCTCATAGATTAAATCTGTCAGCAAAAATAAAGACGAGATCAATAATTAAACGAAACAGCTTTGAGACTAATTATGAAAAACAAGAGATTCAAAAAAAAGGTAGAAAAACAAAATTTAGATCACTTATTTTAAGTAAAGACTTTGAACCAGCAAAAAACCTGCAGTTAGAAGAATTGAATGAAGAAACTTGTAAATATATGGAAGGACATCCTGATGAAAAAAGTTCATCTTTTTGTGGAAGAAAAAGTGTTGAAAAATTTTCATATTGCCCTCTTCATTTAATGATTGTTTTTCAACCAAAAGGAAAAAAAGAGGACATTATAGATAAAGAAGATGAAGTTCCTCAATTTATCGAAAAGAAAATAAAATCAGCCTAGATTAAATTTTTTTTAATTTCTAAATTTTTAACTAATTAATATTACAATAATAAAATTATTAAATTATTTATTTATAGTAAGATATTTTAAATCTAATCTTCATCTTTTTTAAGATTAATTTCTTTAGTTTTTAATTTATTATTTTTTTTAGCTTCTATACCTCGAGAGACTGCCTTTAATGCAATTAAAATTACATAAATCAAAATCAAAAATATAAAAAAATAAATTATATATACAAACATCAGTTTTTTTGTGAAGGATTATTTTTTGTAAATTGTCCTCCGGTCCTCCAATTAAAACTATATTTATCTATTTCTTCTTTAAATTTTTTTTTTGCCTTTATTCCTAAATCTATATTGGTCTTATATTTGCCACTCGCAATAGAATCGTACTTCAAAAGACTAAGTTGATCTTGGGTTATTAGTGGTCTTGGCATAATTTCTAAAATTTTTGTAGTAATTCTAGCAATTGGTATAGGTAATGAAATTAATAATCTTTTTTTCTCAATTGAATTCATTATCTGAAGAATAATTTCCTTAAAAGTAATCTGTTCTGGACCTAAACATTCTATTGTTTCACCAGTTATATTTTTTTGAATCACTTGATATATAATTTCTGCCATATCTGATACATGAATAGGGGTAAATTTTGTTTTTCCAGAATAGTAAAGTGGCATCATAGGAAGCCAACTAAGTAATTTCATGAAATTTGTTGTAAAATTATCATCCACAGAAAATATAATGGAAGGTTTTAAAATAACATGGTTATAAAAGTTTTTTTTAACCTGATTTTCTCCATCAATTTTACTTATAGCATAATTACTATCTTGCTTTTCTGCTGCAGCATCAATACCCAATGCCGAAACATGAATAAAATTTTTTAATTTTTTTTCTTTTGCTATACTTGATAAAAGCGATGGTAAATTGGTATGGATATTTTTAAAATCTTGTTTTTTTTTTTCATATAAAATACCAACTAAATTTATACATATCGAACATCTATCCATAAGTGATGAAATTATTTCTGGACTAAATGAATTTGTTTCTTCTAATTCTAGCCAACCATAATTACTCTGAGTTTTAAGTATATGACCTTTTTTGTGAATATTTCGTGTTACTGCAATTACCTTTTGATTATTTTGTGTAAAACGCCTAATGAGGTGTTTTCCTAATTGTCCTGTAGCCCCAAATATTAAAATTGAATCCTGACTAATCATATATATACATTTATCAAATGAATTTAGATATTAAATTACATAATGGTGATTTACCAGATGAAATAAATTTTAGTGACAATAAGGCTCTTGGTGTTGATTCAGAGTTTTCTGGATTGAACATTCATAGAGACAGACTATGTCTAGTACAAATATCAACTGGAAATAATGATGCACATATTATTCAGCTGGATAAAAAAAATTATAATGCTCCAAATTTAAAAAAAATATTAGTTAATAAAAATATTAACAAAATATTTCATTTTGCAAGAGCTGATCTTTTGTTTATTAAAAAATATTTGAATGTTGATGTAGAAAATGTGAACTGTACAAAAATTATGAGCAAAATTGCAAGGAGCTACTCGGATAAACATGGTCTTAAAGATCTTATAAAAGAATTTATAGGCATAGATATAAGTAAACAATTACAGACATCTGACTTTGGGGGAGATCTAACTGAAAAACAATTACAATATTGTTCTAATGATGTTATTTATTTACACAAAATTTATGAAGGTTTAAACAAAATTCTTGCCAGAGAAAATAGAAACGATTTATATAATAAAACGATAAAATTTTTAAAAACCAGAGTTGAATTGGACCATGCATCATTTAACGAAGATATTTGGTCCCATTAAAAAATGAAAAATGAAAAATTTAAATTTATTGGCAAAAATGTAATTCAATATGAAATTAATGCTTTAAAAAAATTAAAATCATCTATAGGAAAATCATTTGATCAAGCTGTTAAAACAATCTTAAATTGTAAAAATGGAAAAGTGATTATATCTGGAGTAGGTAAATCATCCATAATTGCAAGAAAAGCTGCTTCAACCTTTTCATCGACTGGAACTCCATCATTTTTTTTAGATGCGGCAAATGCCAGTCATGGAGATATGGGTGTGATTTCAAATGACATTGTAATTTTAATTAGTCTAAGTGGTAGCTCCAATGAATTAAACAACATAATTCAATTTTGTTCGAGAAATAAAAACATAAAACTAATTGGAATTACGTCAAACAAAAAATCTATGCTTTATAAAAATTCAGATATTAAAATCTTAATGCCTATAGTTAAAGAGGCAGGACCAAGCAATATTGTCCCTACATCAAGCACAACAATGACAATGTGTTTAACAGATTCAATTGCAATAGCGTGTATGAAGTATAAAAATTTCGATAAACTTGACTTTAAAAAATTTCATCCCTCTGGTTCTCTTGGGATTAAACTTAAGACAGTAAATGACCTAATGCTAACAAAAAATAAAATACCTTTTGTTTCAGAAAATACCTCAATGAAAAATGCTTTGAAAACCCTTACAAAAAAAGGTTTGGGCGTATTAATTATAAGGAATAATAAAAATTTAACAAAAGGAATATTAACAGATGGAGATTTGAAAAGATTAAATCAAAAATTTGATAATTTTCAAAATTTAAAAGTTAAGTTTCTAATGAAAAAAAAACCTATAAGTGTAGATAAAAATATTTTGGCAAGTGAAAGTCTTTTTATAATGAATAAAAATAAAATTACGTCTTTATGTGTACATAATGGTAAGAAAAAAAATAATACTATAGGAATTATACATATACATACATTGTTAAACGCAAATATTAGTTAGATGTCTTTAAAATCACTAATACAAATCATTATTTTATTAATAATTATAATCATTTTAGGTAGCGTCTATGTTAATTATTTTTCTAACTATAATAAATTAGCTCTACAAGAAGATGAATTAAAAATAGAATCTATGGAGTCGAATGACAAAGAAGTTGAGTCCAAAGACAAAGAAGTTGATTCCTTTGAGAAAAAAAAAGAAATACAAAATGATAGTATTGAGAAAAAAACATTGAGTTCAGAAATTGAAGATAAAAATAATATACAGCAGGCTGAAACAAAAGGTAAAGTTGAAGAGCCTAAGTTTAAGAATCTTGTGAATGATGTTGAATATTTAACAACAGATGAAAAAGGTAATAAATATAAATTATTAGCAAAATCTGGAAGAACAAATAAAGATAATAATAATATTTTAGATCTTGATGATGTTAGAGGTTTTATAACTTCAAGCAAAAGATCAGCTATCTATATAGTTTCTGACTTTGCTGAATATAATACCTCGAATTTAAATTCAAAATTTTATCAAAATGTTGTAATAAACTATGAAGATAAAGAAATCACTTGTGAGAATTTTGATATAGACATGCAAACTAATATTGCCACAGCATATAATAATGTTGTAGTCACAGACCCTAAATCTGTAATGAAAGCAGGTATAATTACTTTAGATATTGAAACTAAAGATATAAATATAAACCCAAGTAATATGAAAAATAAAGTAACAGTTACAACAAATTAATGGCAGTAATAAAAAAATTTCGGATAAAAAGTTTCAAGGAAAAAGAAACTTTGCTTCAATTAGAAAAAGTTTCTATGTTTTATAATAAAAGACAAATTCTAAATAATTTAAATTTAAAAATAAATAAACAAGAAGTATTGGGAATGCTTGGACCTAATGGTGTTGGTAAGTCAACAATTTTTAATATTATAATTGGGCTAAAAGACCCAAGTTATGGAAAAGTTATAATTAAAGGAGTAGACTGCACAAAGATACCGATTTATGAAAGAGTAACAAGATTTAAGCTTGGCTATGTACCTCAGCATGGGGGTTTTATTCAAGACTTAAGTTTATTAGAAAACCTAGATATGGTTGCAGAAATCCATGTCAAAGAAAAAGATCTAAGACAGGCAAAAATTGAAAAAATTATTTCACAGTTTGAATTTGAGCCTTTATTAAAAATAAAAGGCAAACACTTATCTGGTGGACAAAAAAAAAAAATTAGTGATTGCTATGTCGTTAATTAACGAACCAAGTATATTATTGTTAGATGAGCCTTTTGCAGCACTAGATATTTTAACAATTAAAATGTTACAAGAAATAATAGTAAACCTTCAGTCAATGGAAAAAATTACAATGATAGTGTGTGATCATCAAGCGCGTGACTTATTAAGCTGTGTAGATAGAGCTATAGTGCTGTCAAATGGAAAAGTTATTGCTTCTGGTAGTCCTAGTGAAATAATAAATGATACTAATGCAAGATCTGCATATTTTGGTGATGAATTTAAGATAAATTAATTCATAAATGCCAAATAATATTTATATTGATAAAAAAATACGACCTTACAATAAAACAATTGAAGTTAGTTCGGACAAAAGTTTATCTATAAGAACTATTTTGCTTGCATCTCAAGCAATTGGTATTTCAAGAATTTCAAACCTTCTTGATTCTGATGATGTATTTAGTGCTCTTAAAACTATTAAAAAACTTGGTATTAATTATAAAAAAAAAAAAAAATTATTATGAAATTTATGGTTATGGCCTAAACGGTTTTAGTGAAAAAAAAAATATTGTAATAAATGCTGGAAATTCAGGAACACTAGCAAGACTTATTTTAGGATTGCTGGTTAGATCTAAGAATAAAATTAAATTAATTGGAGACAAAAGTTTATCAAGAAGAGATTTTTCAAGAATAACTGAACCTTTAAAGCTTTTTGGAGTTAATATAAAATCAAAAAATAATTCTCTTCCAATCATAACTCAAGGTACAAAATTTTTACGACCAATAAACTATGTTGAAAACCTAGGTAGCGCACAATGCAAAAGTTCTATTATGTTTGCAGCATTAAATACGCCTGGGTTAACCAAAATAAATGCAAAAAAATCCAGAAATCATACTGAATTATTATTTAAATTTTTAAAAATCCCAATAACAATTAAATCAAAAAAAAATTATGATTTAATTGAAGTGAAAGGGTTAAGTCAATTTAATCGATTTGATTACTATATACCTGGTGATATTAGCTCAAGTGCGTTTTTCATAGTTTTAACCTTACTTGCAAAAAACTCAAAAATTATAATTAAAAGAGTAAATGTTAATGATAGCAGAATAGGAATTATAAAAATTTTAAATAAAATGAACTCAAAAATAATATTTAAAAATAAAAAAATTTATAATGGTGAAAAAATTGCTGACATACATGTAAAAAGTAAAAAAAATCTGATAGCAATAGATTGTCCTTCTAGTCTAAATAGTGCAGCTATAGATGAGTTTTTAGTAATATTTCTTATTGCAGCAAAAGCAAAAGGAATTTCAAAATTTAAAAATCTAGGTGAATTAAACAAAAAAGAAAGTCCTAGACTTGACCTGGCAGTAAAATTTTTAAAAATGATTGGAATCAAGATAAAAAAAAATAAAGATAATATTAAAATATATGGAAATCCAAATTTAGAATTAAATGGAAATTATAAAATAAAAAATTTTTTAAAAGACCATAGAGTTTTTATGATGTCATGTGTTGCAGCAACAACTTTTGGTGGAAAATGGAAAATTTTTGATAGAGATTCGATAAATACATCGTTTCCAAAATTTTTAACTATACTAAAGTATCTTGGAGCAAATATAAATTGAAAAGAAGAAAAAATATTATAACAGTAGCAATAGACTCACCGGCGGCAGCTGGTGCTGGAACACAAGCAAAACTAATCGCTAAACACTATAACCTTTTACATTTAGACACAGGCCGAATATATAGACTTATAGGTAAACTAAAATTAGAAAATCCTGAAAAATTTAATTATTCTTTAATTAAGAAAAAAATTAAGAATATAAATATTAAAAATTTACAAAATAAAAACTTGTTATTGGATAAAGTGGCTACTTCAGCATCAATTATCGCGAGGGATAAAAAAATAAGAAAAATTGTTCATCAGTTTCAAAAAAAGTGTGCATATTGTCCGCCATTAAAATATTCTGGATCTATACTTGATGGTAGGGACATAATTACAGTTCAAGTAAAAGATGCAATGTTTAAATTTTTTATAACAGCTAATGTCAAAACTCGAGCTAAAAGACGATATAAAGAATATAAAAATCTAAAAAAAAAATATTTCTTTAAATCAAGTGCTAAAAAGCCTTAAAAATAGAGATAAATCTGATCGTAACAGAAAGCATGGTCCGTTAAAAAAAACAAAAGATTCAATCTTGATTAATACAACTAAATTAAGTAAGAAAGCATGCTTTATAAAAATAAAAGCTATTATGGATAGAAAGTTAAATAATTAATGGAAATTTACAAAGACTTATCTTCACCAATCACACAACAATTTGAAAAATTACTAAATAGCCAATTATCAAAGAATAAAATAGAAGAAGGGAAAATAATTGAGGGTAAAGTAACTAAAATTACTGAAAAATATATTTTTCTATTCATTCAAGGTTTAAAAAGTGAACCAGTCATAGATATTAATGAAATCAAAATGATTGGAATGCAAGACAAAATTTCTGAAGGTTCAATAATCCCAGTACTTTTAGAAAAGATAGAAGACAAAAATGGTGATGTTGTAGTATCGGCACAAAAGGCAAAAAAAATTAAAGGTTGGTATGAGTTGGAAAAAGCTTATGAAGAAAATAAATCAATTAATGGAAAAATAACTTCTAAATGCAAAGGTGGAGTTATTGTTGAACATATAGAGACTGGATCATTGATGTTTTGTCCAGGATCTCAAGTATCTGAGCGGCCAATGAAAAATATTGATAATTTAATTGGCGTAGAGCAAAAATTTGCGATTATTAAACTAGATAAAATAAGAGGAAATGCTTGTGTCTCAAGAAGACAAATTGTTAGTACAAGTAAAAAAGAAGATAAAGCAAAAATTATTGAGAAATTTAAAGTTGGAGATATTATCAAAGATGCAGTTGTAAAAGGATACTCCTCTTTCGGTTGTTTTTTTGAAGTAAATAATGAAATAGATGTTTTGGTTCATCTTCAAGAAATTTCATATTCTAGAGTAAATCACCCAGATGAAATATTTAATATAGGTGAAAAACACGATATAAAAATTATATCGATAGATAACGAAAAACTTCAGATTGGTTGTTCAATAAAGCAACTTTCCCCTGATCCATTTGAACATATTTCAAATTATGAAATAGGAAAAAAATATAAGGCTAAAGTTGTAAAGATAACCGATTATGGATGTTTTTGTGAGTTAGAGCCTGGTTTAAGCACTTTGCTCCATTCTAGTGAAATTAGTTGGACAAAAAAAAATATATCTACAAAAAAAATCTTTAAAGTTGGAGATCATATAGATTGTGTTATTACAGAAATTGACAAAGAGAAAAGAAGAGTTGCTATTTCACATCGGCTAACAACTGAAAATCCTTTTGTAACATTAGAAAATAAATACCCTGTTGGATCTACAATAGATGGTTTGATAGCAAGTTCAAATGAATATGCTATTTATGTTAAGCTAGGAGAGTTTGATATAGATGGGTTTTTACATGCTAATGATCTTTCATATACTGGAAATCCAGAGGAAGAATTAAAAAAATATAAAAAAAACGACAAAATTAAAGTTAAAGTCTTAGAAATTAAAAAAGAAGAGCTAAAAGTTAGAGTGGGACTAAAACAATTAGAAAATGATCCATTCGACTGGTTTAAAAACAAAAAGGTAAATGATATTATAACTGTACAAGTAGTATCTTCTGACAATAAAGGTTTAATGGTAAAACCCGAAGGAACAAAATTAGATTTTTTAATAAAAAAATCTCAAATAGCTGTTAGTTCTGCAGACTCAAGGCCATCTCGTTTTGTAGGTGGAGAAAGAATTGACGCAGCAATAGCTGAATTAAATTTTGAAAAAAGGAAAGTAACACTAAGTATTAAATTATTGGAAGAACTACAAAATAAAGAGGCTGTATCTAAATTTTCAAGCCCATTAAGTGGTAAAAATTTACCTTTCTCATCGCTTTCTAAAAAATTAGATGATAAAAAAAAAAATAAAGATTAAAAAAAGATAAAAAATTGTCAGTCGCAAAATCAGACTTAATAAAAGAGCTTGCAGATAATTATCCTAATTTTTTAAGAAAAGATCTAACAAAATTATTCGACATCGCACTAGAAGAAATGAAAAATTCAATTAAAAGAGGTGAAAGAGTAGAATTGAGAGATATATTTACTATAGAGCCTAGAATTCAAAAATCTAGTTTTAGAAGAAATCCAAAAAATGGTAACACATTATTTGTAAAAGAGAGAAAAAAAATATTTTTTAAAATTTCTAAATCTTGGACAAAAAAAATTAATGAAAAAGAATAAAATTTTTATTGCTTGTGATACTTCTAACCTAAATTTAGTAAAAAAAATAATTAGTCAAACAAAAACAAATAAATTAGAAATAATACCAAAATTTGGATTACAATTTTTTTACAGCAAAAGTGGTAGAAAATTTTTAGAAAAATTTAATAAAAATTTCTTTTTAGATTTAAAAATAAACGATATTAAGCAAACTGCTTTATCAGCAATACTCTCGTTAAAAGATTTAAAAAGATGCAGGTATATTACTGTTCATGTAAACGGGGGATTAGAAATGTTGAAGGCAGTTAAAAAAGAGGCAATGAAGACTAACAAAAATCTCAAAATTTTAGGAGTAACAGTATTAACTAGTCTAAATAATAAATCTTTAAGAGAAATTGGTCATACTAAAACTTTAAATCAATTAGTTTTAAAACAAGCAAGTTTAATTAAAAAGGCTGGCTTGTATGGTGCAGTTCTTTCAGCAAAAGAGTCAAAAATTATAAAAAAAAAATATAAAAACTTATTTATTGTAACACCTGGAATAAGATTTCCAGGGGATAAAAAGGACGACCAAGCAAGAGTGGTCACTCCTTATGAAGCATTTAATAAAAATAAAGCAAATGCTATAGTTATGGGAAGATCTTTAATCCGGGGAAATATTAAAAATAATATAAAAAAATTGATCAAACATCTAAATCAATGATCAGCGGCTTAAAGATATGTGGGGTCTCTGATCTTAAAACTCTGAATTATATTGTAGAACATCCATACCCACCTCAGTTCATAGGATTTATAACAAATTTTAAAAAATCAAAAAGATATGTTGAATTTGAAAAGTTAAAAGAACTTATTAATATTGATAAAAAAGGAATAAGTTTTGTTTCTGTGCTTGTAAATCCTGATGAAGAAATATTAGAGAAAATAAAAAATCTTAGGTTTGATTATTATCAACTTTATGACGTTGATCCTAAATTAACAAAATCAATAAAAGAAAAATATAAAATAAAAATTATTTCAGCTCTTACAATAAATAATAAAGATGATGTATATAAATACAAAAAATATGAAACAATATCTGATATTATATTATTTGATGGAAAAGGTTATGAAAAATCTTTTGGATTTGATCACAAGCTTTTAGATAATGTCTCAAATTCAATTAAAAAAATGTTAGCAGGTAATATTCAGTATAATGATGGGCTTGAAAAATTTTCAAAAATAGCTGATATTATTGATATTTCAGGCAGTTTGGAAACTGCAGGGAAAAAAGATATTTCAAAGATAAATTTTTTATTAGAAAAATTTAGTAAAATTAAAAATGAAAATTAAAAAAAATATACTTTTAATTGATCAACACGACAAAAATGGGTTTTGGGGCGGAAAATTTGGGGGAAATTTTATACCTGAAACTTTAAAAAAACCAGTTGAAGACCTTGAAAAATTATTTTCAAAATTAAGAAATAATAAAAATTTTATAAATGAAAGAGACAAATACTTTAAAGATTGGGTAGGTTCTCCTACGCGATTTATTAAACTTGAAAATTTAACTACATACCTTAATGGAGCTCAAATTTGGTCAAAAGTTGTGTCTGACGCAAATGGAGGTGCACACAAAATTTATAATGCCACCGTGCATTGTTTATTAGCTAAAAAAGCTCGAAAAAAATACATAGTTGGAGATACAGGTGCTGGATATGCAGGAAAAATGTTAAGCATGGCAGCAAAAAAGTTTGGATTAAAATGTAAAATATTTATGGGTGCAAAAGATATAAAAAGGCAAAAACCAAACTGTGATGCTATTAGAAAAAATGGAGCAGAAATAGTTCCAGTTTACACAGGGAGTCAAACACTGGTTGATGCAGTCAGTGAATGTATGAGATATTGGGTTTCAAACTGCGACACCACACATATGTGTGTAGGTTCAACCGTTGGTCCTAATATTTTCGTAAAAATTTGTGGATGGAGTACATCTCAAATTTCTAGAGAACTTTCTATACAAATTAAGAAAGAATTTGGAAAAATACCAAAAAAATTAAAATTAATAAACTGTGTGGGAGGAGGTTCTTCAAGTTTCGGTTTTTGGAATGAGTTCATGCACTATGATAAAAAAAAAGTTGAATTTATTGGTGTTGAAGCAGGTGGTCCAAAAAAAAGTAAACGACACGCAGCACCTTTAACTTACGGATCAAAAATTGGAGTACTTCATGGAGCCATGCAATATGTAAACCAAGATAAAATGGGTCAAATTGAGGAAACTGAATCTATTAGCGCGGGATTAGATTATCCTGGAGTTTCTCCACTTCATTGTTTTTTAAAAGATGCAAAAAGAGCTAGATACACTGCAGCTAGTGACGAAGAAGCATTAAAAGCATATCAATTAGTGACTAAATATGAAAATTTAAACCCAAGCTTAGAGCCAAGCCATGCTTTTGCTGAAGCAATCAAAATTGCTCCAAAATTAAGTAAAGATACTGTTGTTTGCGTAAATAGTTGTGGAGATGCTCGAAAAGACCGAGATATTTTAAAAAAAAGATTGGGTATAAAAATATGAGCAATCTAATAAGTTTGGCATTTGAAAATGCAAAAAAAAATAATAGACCTGCCTTATTAACTTACATTGTAGGTGGAGATAATACCAAAAAGAAATCATTTGAGATATTAAAGTCAATTTCTAAAAATATAGATATTTGTGAAATTGGTTTTCCACACAATACTCCAATTGGTGATGGAGGAGAAATACAAACAAGTTCCTACAGAGCAATTAAAAATGGAATACAAATGAACGATATATTCCAAATCGTAAAAAACTATAAAAAATATAAATTTTCCAAACCTGTAATATTAATGGGTTACTACAATATGATTTTTCAATATGGAGAAAAAAAATTTTTAAATAAATGTAAAAAAACAGGTGTAGATGGGCTTATTGTTGTAGATCTTCCTTGGCCTGAAAATAAATTTTTTGCAAATAAATGTAAAAAAAAATCTATTAGTTTCATACAATTACTATCACCAACTACCTCAAAAATAAGGCTGAGAAAAATTGTAAAAGATTCTCATGAAATGATTTATTACATTAGTATGCTTTCCACTACTGGAGGAAAATTAAAAACATCTCCTAATAAAATACTTAAAAATTATTATAAAATAAAAAAAATTAACCAAAAAAAAAACTGTGTTATTGGTTTTGGTATAACAGAAAAAACAATTTCAAAATTAAAATCAGCAGATGGTTTGGTAGTTGGAAGTGCTATTTGTAAAGAAATTACTAGAAGTTTAAATAATAGACAAAATCTTGTCACAAATGTAAGTAAGTTAGTAGCTAAACTAAAAAAAAGAATTTTATGAATTGGTTAACAAAAGCAATAAGTCTTGGAGAAAAAATAAAGAAGGTTTTAAGAAAAAGACCCTCAAAAGAAGAAATTGAAAATTCTGATTGGACAAGTTGCTGTAAAGGTCCAATTCTAAAAAAAGATTTAGAAAATAATTTATGGATATGTGATTCATGTGGCAAACATCATAGAATATCTTGCAGACAAAGATTTGATATTTTTTTTGGAAAAAATTCTTACGAAATAATAGATACTCCACAGCCAGCTGATGATCCATTAAACTGGGTAGATACGAAGTCTTACAAAGATAGATTAAAAATTGCAAGAAAGAAGACAAATCAAAATTGTGCAGTAATGATTGCAAAGGGAAAGGTTAATGGAATAGAAATAACTGCTGGAGCAATTAATTTTGATTTTATTGGAGGATCTTGTGGAGCAGCAGAATCTGAAGCTATAATTTATGGAGTTCAACATGCAATAGATAATCAAACTCCGTATGTTTTTTTTCCTTGTGGTGGTGGGCAAAGAATGTTTGAAAGTCCAATAGCTTTAGCTGGAATGACAAGAACAACTCTTGCAATTAATGAACTTAAAAAAAATAAATTACCATATATTGTTTGTTTTACTGATCCAACTGCTGGAGGAATAACTGCATCATTTGCAATGCTAGGGGATATTCATTTTGCAGAGCCAGGTTGTCTAATAGCCTTTGCTGGAAAAAGAGTAATTCAAGCAACTGTAAAGGAAGAATTGAGCGCTGACTTCCAAACCTCAGAATTTTGCGAGAAACATGGCTTTGTAGATAGAATTGTTCATAGAAAAGACTTAAGAATAGATATTGGTAACATTTTATCAATTTTGCTAAAGAAACAATCTGGGGTAAATTCAGAGAGTTTAAATGAAACTTCAGAAAATATTAAGCCGTTTACAAAAGCTGCATCCTAAAGAAATAGACTTAAGTCTAAATCGAGTTCAAAATTTATGCAAAAAATTGGGAAATCCACAAAAAAATTTGAAATGTATTTCTATTGTGGGTACCAATGGGAAGTACTCTACAATTCAAGCTATAAGAGCAATTCTTAAAGAAGCCAATATAAATGTTAATATTTATACTAGCCCACATATACAAAAAATTAATGAGAGATTTATTTATAATGACAAAGAAATCTCAGATGAAAATCTTTCGAAATTATTAACAGAAGTTGAGGAAATTAATGATGGTGAACCTATAACTTATTTTGAAATATTGACTGCTGCATATTTTCATTGCGCAAAAAACTTTGATAATATAAATCTTATAGAAAGCGGATTATTTCATCGTTTTGATGCAACCAATATTATTAAAGAAAATTTAGCAAGTGTAGTTACGGCTATAGGTTTAGATCATTTAGATTGGCTGCCTGAGAACCAAAAAACAATAGAAAAAATTGTATATGAAAAAACATCCTCATTACTAAATTCAAAAATTATTGTTTCAAACCAAAGCTCAAGTAAGGTTCTAAATATTATTAAAAAAAATATTTCTAAAAATAATTCTAAAAAGATAATTTTTAATGAACATTTTGTTTGTTCGGAAAATGAAAACGGTTTTATTTATTATGAGGATGAAATTGGTGGATTAAAGCTACCTAAACCAAATCTTTTAGGTGATTTTCAAATAGATAATATAGCTACTGCTATTGCAACTTTAAGAAATATAGATTTTCAAATAAATGAAAATCATATCAGAAATGGAATTACTAAAATTAAAAGTATAGCAAGACTTCAAGAAATTAAATCTGGAAAACTAAAAAATTTATGTAAAAATAACAAAATTTTTGTTGATGGTTCGCACAATCCTCTCGGAGCTAAAGTTTTGAATAAGTATTTAGATAATTTTAATTGTAATAAACATATAATTTTAGGTATGATGGCTAATAAAGATCATAATAAATACATAAGTTATTTTAAAAATATTACATCATTAACTACAGTTGACATCCCAAATCAAAATAATGCGATAAAGGGAATTGAGCTTAAAAATAAATTTACAAATGCACAATTTAGAGAGTCGATACAGGAAGCTATAGATAAATTAAATCTTAAAGAAAATGATATTATACTAATTACGGGTTCTTTATATCTTGCTGGAGAAGTTTTAAATTTAAATTAAATATTTTCTTTTATCCACAAAACAATATCAGACTTTGGGGTGGCCCCAACTTTAGTTGATTTTAACTCTCCATCTTTAAAAAGTAACATTGTTGGAATTCCTCTTACTCCATATTTGGTTGGAGTATTTGGTTCTTCATCAATATTGTGCTTGGCAATCGTAACTTCATTTGTCATTTCATTTGATATTTCTTCTAAAATTGGTCCGATCATTTTGCATGGTCCGCACCATTCTGCCCAAAAATCAACAACTATTGGTTTAGATGATTTTAAAACTTCTGTGTCAAAGTTTTCATCATTTACTTTTACTGTCGCCATAAGCTCTATATATAAATTTATATTGTTAATTCAACTGGTAAAAACAAAAAATCATAATTATCCACACTAAGCATTTTCATATTTTTTTTGTATTGAGATAATGTAATCATTAAGCTCATCTAAAAATTTTAATTTTTCTTGATCATTTTCATTGGTATATTTGTCTCTCAAAGTATCTATTTCATTAAAACAAGTAGGTACCGTCCACCATTTTTCATGTTTTTCACTTAAAATTCTCTTCGCCACTTCTCTCTTGATTGATTTAAACATATCCTTAGGTAACACTTCGGGTGCTTCTTGATAAATTATTTTTTTTCCAAAACCTACTAACCTTTTGTCATCAAATTTATCTAACAAACTAAGCTTATCTTTCCAGGATGCAGAATGCCAAGCTGGAAAAAGTGCCGTGTCTTTGTTTGAAGTAAATTTAGTGTAAATACTTTCTTCTGCATAAATATCTTCTTGAGATTTTGATTGCTCCTTTTCTTCTGCTATCTCTCTTAATGCTGTAAGAATATTTTCTGAAAACTTTTCGTTTTCTTTAACTAATTTAGCTCTTTTTTTTTATTAAATTGGGCTCCATGGCATTGTATGGTTCTGTTTTCATAGCATATTCAGCTTCAATAATTATCGGTGCTTTATTAGATCTTATTGTTCTTAAAAATTTTGGTGTTTTTTTCATTTCTATTTTTAGTTCATTAATTGACATATTTAATAAAGGTTCTACATCAACTCTCAAATCTACTGCTTGGCCCCATTGATATATTGGATGAATGCAATATTTAGGATGTAAAGGTGCACATAAATATAAACGAGATTTTCCATAAAAATATTCATTTAGAGTTATAATATTTTCTTTTTTAAATATTGTTTCAGTGTCTGATTTGTTGGATGTTTTTAAAAATGTATCCCAAGTATGAGGTTGTTTTTTCTTTATCAGTCTAAGTATTTTCATAGTTAGTGTTGCATCAAAAAAAGCTGAATGGGCATCGCTAGAATCAAATCCATTCATTCTACTTAAAGATTCAAGTTTAAAAACAGGATTATTTTTTTCATTAATTTCTGTCTGTAATATATTTGGATCAATAGCATATGCGGCTCTTGCTATATTAATTCCATCATGCCTTTTATTTGGGGAGGCATTGGTAATGTAAGGATATCTGATATTTTTAAAAAATTCCTTCCTAATCATTTCATCGTCAAATCCAATATTTGACCATCCTAAAAATATTGCTGGGCTCCACTTTTTGAATACTTTTTCTACTTCACTGAGCATTTGATAGTGACTTAAATTAACTTGGGTTAATTGTTTGATGTTCGTTTTGTTAACTATAAGAGCCATTGCTTGAGGGATTTCTCCTTCTGGCAATCTGCATCTTAGATTAAATCTATCTTTTTCATTAAAGTTATTGTCAACCAATACTCCGCCAATTTCAATTATACTACCAAAATCAGTGCTAGCACTTGATGACTCGATATCCCATATAACTAAATTCATAATTTCATTATCCTTTAAAAAGCTTTGTTTTAATGGGAATTTGTGTAGTTTTTTCAGAACCAAACCATTTGCATCTAAACAAGTAGCTTCTAGTTAGTAATACCTTTTCTAAGAATTGGCAAACAAAAGTCAAGATATATTATTCATTTCGTAAAAGTTTTTTACCCTTCCTAAAAATAAATTTTGATACATTTCTAATTCTGGTCCTTCAATCTTAAATTCTTGATAAAAATTATCCACAG
>MDSV01165954.1_pt1 | contig 20016 bp, 28 predicted proteins | sample 810851 | NCBI WGS metagenome assembly MDSV01 (sample SAMN05326640, study PRJNA326480) | marine metagenome | isolation source: seawater | place: Atlantic Ocean: North East | collected 2012 | reverse complement strand
TGACGCCATGCCCCTGGGCATCTCTGGAACCTTCAACTACATGTTGGTGTTCCAAGCTGAGCACAACATCCTGATGCACCCCTTCCACATGTTGGGAGTTGCAGGAGTGTTCGGAGGTGCGTTGTTCTCTGCAATGCATGGCTCCTTGGTTACATCTTCATTGATTCGTGAAACCTCAGAAACAGTCAGCCAGAACTACGGTTACAAATTTGGACAAGAAGAAGAGACTTACAACATTGTTGCTGCTCACGGCTACTTTGGTCGGCTTATCTTCCAGTACGCCAGCTTTAACAATAGCCGGAGTCTTCACTTCTTCCTTGCTGCTTGGCCTGTTGTCGGCATCTGGTTTACAGCATTAGGTGTGTCAACTATGGCTTTCAATCTGAACGGCTTCAACTTCAATCAATCCATCCAATCCAGTGACGGCCACGTCGTCAACACCTGGGCAGACATCCTCAACCGAGCAGGACTCGGAATGGAAGTCATGCACGAGCGTAATGCCCACAACTTTCCGCTTGATCTTGCAACAGCTAGCTCCACGCCTGTGGCCTTAGTGGCGCCTTCAATTGGCTGATCACTTTATAGTCGACTGCGGTAACCATCTAATAACTCATGATGGTTACATGCAGCTCGGGGTTTTCCATCATTCACTGGAGGAGCACCTCAGGCTAAATAGCGAGATACAATGGCAAGTAACCTACTGGCTACCTGATATTTTCACTAATCGGTACAAAAGACTGAGCTATCAACAACACATGACTGTTAACGCAGGCTCTCCTCCTACTGACAATTCTGCAAACTACAAAAACAAATCTTAAACACAATGACTGTAGTAAAAGAAGACGGTGGACGCATAAACATGTATGCCATCGAACCAGAAATTTATTTAACTGAACCCATGAATCACAACGAAACAGCTGAACGCCTTAATGGACGACTTGCAATGCTAGGATTTATTGCAGCCATTGGAGCCTATGCTCTTACTGGTCAGATCATTCCAGGAGTGTTCTAAAGCAAGCTTTAGTAAATTGCCATGATAGCACTCTCTTCCGAGGGTGCTATTGTTATGCCTGTTTCCAGGTAACCTTGTTTATGGGATATTATGAACTGAGAGTCACCGACGACTGGATACGTTTGGTCCACAAGTCTGTGTCGAGACACCTGGAGACTTGGGCTGGCGGTGATTCGTCCGAACAAGTAGCCTTAATGGAAACAAAAGCAAACTTGGACAGACTCTTGTTAGAAGTAGTATTTTTGGAAAACATAGATGAATAGCAGGCATAAATATTCGGTTGGCATACTAGTCAGACCAGATTTCAGGCTATGACTCAAGAATGGCGTGAGGCCAAAGCAAAAGTAAACCCTGGACCAATATGGAACTATCAACGAGGCTACAGAGTAAATCAAGCAGGCAGGCATGAAGATGAAAAAGCTTACAGGGCTTTTCAGTTTTACTTAAACTCTGGAGCCAGCAGGACACTCTCAAATGCCGCTGAAGCATGCGGCCATAGTGCCGCGACTGTAGCGAAATGGTACGACCTATACGGCTGGGGTAAGCGCTGTGCAGCACATGATAAACAGCAAATGGCAATTACTTTCAAGGAAGCTAACGCTGTAGAGCGCAAGCGTCATCGTCAAAACATTCAAGAATTTCGCCAATCCAACGAGGACCAGGCACGAATGATGATGGACGTCAGCTCAGAGCTAATGAACATCGTACAAAAACGCATCAAAAAAGCAGAAGAAGAGGAAGAAGATATTCCGATGGGCCTGCTGTCTGGTTTAATGAGAGCAGCCTCAAACATTTCGGACAGCGGGAGGCAGGCTTGGGCAACATCTTTAGGAGTTACCGAATTAATGCAAGTCGTAGACCAGGAGCTTGAAGAGATTGCGGCCGTAGAAGAGGTTGACATTTATGACATACCTTTGGATGAATAACAATGGCAGCTAAAACGGGTAACGACTTCCTAGAAAGAGCGGCTTCTGGCCAAGGTCTAGTAAAAGAAGTCAAAAACAAAAAAGCTATTAAAGGGCCTGGAAGAGATATTGTCTTGTGGAAATTTATACGCAAGGTGATGCCAAGTTACAAATTTTACAAGTTTCATGCAAAAGTCATTGAACAGCTCCAAAAAGTTATTGACGGAGAATGCACTAGACTCATACTTCAAGTGCCGCCGAGACATGGAAAGAGTCTGCTTGCTTCGCAGTTTCTGCCTGCTGCTTACCTACTTGCTCATCCCGACCGTTATGTGGGTATATGTTCTTATTCCGCAGAGCTTGCCGAAGGGTTCTCCCGCAAGGCCAGAGACTATTTCTCGGAAGGCGGAGGGCTCCTAAATAAAACAAGCAAAGCTGTTAACGCTTGGGGTACGGAAAACGGAGGAGGGTTATGGGCCGCTGGAGTGGACGGTGCTGTGACTGGTCGGTCTGGACACCTTCTTGTGATCGATGATCCGGTAAAGGGTAGGGAAGACGCAGAGTCAGCAAAAATGATGGAAAAGCTGGACAACTGGTACACCTCGGCCCTTTACACACGGCTTGAACCTCATGTAGGAGCGATCGTCGTAATTCAAACCAGATGGTCTGAGAACGATTTGATTGGCCAACTACTAGAAAAAGAAAGCAATGCTTCTGAAGACGGAAGAGAGAATTGGACCATTGTTGATCTCCCGGCTTTTTACGAAGATGACGGAGATCGTCCTAAATTGCCAGAACACTGTCCCACTATTCCTGACTGGAGGGAGAAGGTTGAGGAACCTTTATGCCCACAGCGTTTTGATACAAAAGCTCTAAAGAAGATAAGGGAGACGGTTGGCTCAAGAGACTTTGCTTCTTTGTATCAACAAAGACCAGCGCCTGAAGGAGGAAACATGTTTGCCCCTGAATGGTGGCAGTATTACAGTCACGATACAGAAATGCCAGAATTTCAGCGTATAATGCTATCGGTCGACTGCACCTTTACAAACACTAAAAAAAGTGATTACGTCGTAGGCGCTCTTGTGGGACAAGCCGGTAATTCTTTCTATGTCCTTGATCTTGTTCGATCCAAGCTTGATGTCGTCGGGACTATGAATATGATTTTAAACTTTTATAGAGGTAAGCATTCTATATCTGGCTGCGTTATTGAGCTTGCCGCATCAGGTTACGCAGTTTATCAGATGATGCAAAAGAAGATTCCAGGAATGATTGGATTTACACCTGAGAAGAGCAAGCAGGCAAGAGCTGCTGGAATAGTGCCTTTAGTCGAGGCCGGTAACGTTTATCTTCCAGCGAGCTCTACATGGCTGGATGCTTTCATCAATGAGTTTTCTTTGTTTCCGGCATCAAAAAACGACGACATGGTTGATGCCGTTACAATGGCTATAAATTATTGCTCTCAGAGGTCTGCTCCACGAATGACGGAAGTTGTTTGGGGCAGAGGGGACAGAATACTGCCTGAAGTGGCAAGGAATTCTTTTTGGTAGCACAAAAAACACTAAAAACAAAAAAAAGATATAATAACTTAAAGAAGATTAAGTAATGGCTCGTCGTACCGCTAAATTCAAAATGAGCAAGGAGCAGCAGAAGCTTGCTTCGGACAACCTCAACTTGGCAAGAAGAGAGGCTTGGCGTCTACAAAGGACGACTGGTATTGAATATCACACTTTAGAATCAGTCGCATTTGAAGGGCTGTGTAAGGCGGCTTACCGCTATGATCCTTCCAAGCCTCATCCCGTAACGGGTAAAAGTATGAGATTTTCTAGCTTAGCCATACCTACAATACGCGGTGAGCTACTTCACTGGGTTAGGGATCGAACTTATGCTATGAGACTATCTCACAAAATGAGAGAGCGCTGGGTCAAGGGACGAAAACTGCTTTATCGTGGGTCTAGCGACATCGAGATTGCGAAGGAGTTGAACATTGATTGTCAGGAATGGCAAGAGATTCGCAAAGTGTGTTCAGGTCCGCCTCTTGAATTAAAGGAACAAGCTAAACCTACAGAAGCTTTAGAGCCTCACGAGATCGATTTTGGTTCAGTTTATATGCAGATGGCAAAAGAAACCATTGACAATCTAGGAGAGAATGTCGAGGTATTGAATCAATTAGAGATTTACCTAAGTGGTACGGGTTCACGATTGCCCGTCTCGGCGGTTGACAAACTGTTGAAGCTTTCAGGATGCCGCGGTACTTATTGGGAAAGCATTAGTGATGAGCTTATTGAAGGCGCTGACAAATTGTCTAACGGGAGAAGCCAGCCCAGCTTGTTTTGATGCTATACTAAAAGCATGGCAATCACACAAGCAAGCCTTCAGGCTATAAAAGCAGCTCCCTTGTCGACAGTTGTCGAGTCACTAGGAGGGAAGCTTAAAAAAGTCGGTCACGAGTTTGTTACGCAATGCCTTTGGCACGAAGACACCAATCCTTCTTTGACGATCAACGATCAAAAAGGTTTTTGTTTTTGTCATGTCTGTCGTGGTGGTGGCGACATTTTAGACTATGTTCAAAAGCGCAATGGGATGAACATGCGTGACGCTGCTGAGGTAGTGGCAGGTATTCACGGCATTGTTTTAGAAACTGACGACGAGGACTCCGAGCAAGCAAAATTACGAAGAATCGAAATTTCAAGAAGCTTGGCTCAGGCCGAGAAGACACAAGAGGTTTTCAGAAATGGCTGGAAAAGCCCAGAAGCCGCATCCTTTCGTAAAATATGGACAGGAAGGGGACTTACTACAGAGGCTTCAAGAGAGTTTGAGATAGGGTATTCGTTTAGCGGAGAGTTTGCTTCTCGTATAACAATTCCCATTCGAGATTACAAAGGCAGGCTTGTGGGATGGACAGGTCGTGCTACAAGGAAAGATCAAATAGCTAAGTACAAAAACAGTGCTGACAGCAACATCTTTCATAAAAAGATGTTAGTGTTTAATGAACCTCGCGGTCTGGAGGCAGCCCGTGAGGCCGGTTCTTTGATTTTTGTAGAGGGTCATTTAGACGTTGTGAGCATGTGGCAAGCGGGAATACGCAACGTTGTAGCAATGCAGGGGACGGGTGCGCCGGACGTCTCTACTTTGAAGAGGCTTTCACGTAGCGCAAAAAGTTTTGTTTTATGCTTTGACGGAGACGCTGGAGGAAGGAAAGGCGCCGAGCAGTTCATCTCGGCTGCGGGATCAATGGCTTCTGCCGGTGAAATCAACATTAATGTTGTTACTCTGCCCGATAAGAAAGATCCTGATGAAGTCATCAAAGACGGTGAAGACCTTTACAGCTATATTGCTGGGGCTCCTTCCTGGTTGGATTGGGTCATAGACACTTGGGCTTCTGCTCTAGACAAAGACAATACTTCTATGATTACTGAGGTTGAGAAACGGCTTAGGGACTTAATTGATAAGCTTCAATCTAAGGCATTGCGAGCTCATTACATAGATAAAGCATCAAGAGTTCTTGCTAAAAGCGACAAAGAAGCAGAAAAGATTAGCAAGCAATGGGGAAACGCTAGCATTCAACAAAAAGCTGAAAACTGGAATCCTCGCAGCCCTCATGAGGTAAGACTGGCCGCAGAGCGGCGGTTGATCCGCATCTATGTTCACAGACCTGACAAGAGAGAAGAGTTGAGACCTTTGGTTGAAAATATTTCCAATCCGGCTTTGATTTGGCTATGGGAAAGATTGAAAGATTTGGAATTTTGTTCAAGTATAGATCTTACTCCTCATAGCGTTATGGCAGTTGTGGCCGTTTCGGAGCCTCATTATATGCAACAGCTTAGAACTTTAATCAGGCCAAACGTGCCGATCGATGATGATGAGGGGGTTCTGTGTCATTTACGTGGTATACTTGAGGGAGAATGATTCTTTGAAATATTTATGAGTCTCACTCCTATCAGCCATCTAAGAGATGAAGCCATCAGCCTGTATGAGGCTCACGGCTCTTACCTTGGAGCCGCTGTCGAGCTATACGAAAGATATAGCTATCTAGCAAAGCCTAATCAGCTAAGGAGCTATATCAAGACAGAGGTAAAATTTGTTGAACCTGATTATGAAGTTCTAGAAGAAACAGTTCGACTAGCAAAAAGCCATCAAAGGCTTCAAGATCAAAATCGCATTAAAAACAAATCGTTTCGAGAATATGCTCGAATTGAAAACGCTATCGCTTCGTACAACGAAGCCATTGTCTCGGAACTTAAACAGCTGGGATCCTCTCTTCGCGACTGCAACCATGAAGAGTGGCTTCGGCGCAAAACTATTCCACTTGACCCTGAATCTGCTTCTTTAGTAATTCACATTAGCGATAACCATTTTAATGAGTTGGTTAATCTTCCGACCAATCGCTTTGACTTTGAGGTGGCCTCAAAGCGCTTGGCACTTTTGGCTCAAAAAACTAAGTTGTTAGGCAAAGCTTACGGTGTAGAACGTGTAGTAGTTTTCTTTGGTGGGGACCTGCTGAACAGCGATCGTCGTCTAGATGAATTGCTTTCCATGAGCACCAACAGAGCTCGCGCAACGCTATTAGCTGTTCACTTGTACAAGCAGTTCCTAGTCGACTTGCGTTTAGATTTCTTTATTGACTGCTTTGGAGTGACAGGGAACGAGTCGCGAGTCAAAGACAACTTGGGTTGGGTGGACCTTGTCGCTACAGACAGTTACGACTTTACTATCTATGCAATGCTTCAGGCGGTGTTTGAAGCGACCGAAGACGATGGTTTTACTTTTCATGAATTTCAGGCTAATGACGTGGTCTTCAAGGTTCATGGTCAGACTTTTCTTGGTATTCATGGTCATCAGATTAATGCTACCGACCAAAAAAAAGTCCAAGCTATGATCGGCAAGTACGCAGCTAAAGGTGTAAAAATTAACCATATTCTTTGCGGACACATTCACAGCAGCATGGTTTCTGATTATGTTTCTCGAAACGCCAGTCTCGTGGGTTCTAACGCCTACTCTGAGGAAGCACTGGGCTTTGTCTCAAAAGCAGCGCAGAACGTCCACATTGTCACCCCTCAAGGACTTGATGGCGTCAAATGCGATTTACAAAACGTTGACGGTGTTGAAGGCTACGAGATTATTGAGCGTCTTGCTGTTTACAACGCTCGTTCAGCCCAAAAGGCGGACGAAAGCCTTCGGGATCCTGAAACTATTGTCCGAGTGGTAATCTAATGAAAAACGTTATCATTCACACTCTTGAAAATTGCTCTTGGTGTGTTCGAGCTAAAAAGCTTATGGACGCTTTTGATATCAGCTATACGGAAGTCAATGGAAAGTTTGACAACTGCCCCACTGTTCCGTATATTATTGTTGACGGTAAGGGCATAGGTGGCTTTACCGAATTTACTGCTTACTGTCGCGATCATCTCTAATCTATGAATTTTAAAGCTACGATAGGCTCAGCCCTCTTGCTGTTGGGAAGCCTGGGCTCCCTTCCTGTTCAGTCGCAAAAGTTGCTACTGCTTTGTGTAAACCCTTATTACTATGAAGACTACCAACGATTAAAGCCTTTAGGAGACTTAGTCTCAAAGGGAGAAGGTAATTACAACTCCGTGAATAGAGGCTACGCTGGAGACACCCCTGGGGGCATTCAGAGCCTTACAGGTAAAACATTTGGCAATTACACGGTAGGTCAAATCATGGCTTACCAGCGGCGATGGCTTTATGCTGTTGGCCGCTATCAGCTCATCCCATCAACTTTGCGATTTGCGGTAACTCACTCTAAAGTGCAAAAACTAGATATGTTTACGCCTGAAACTCAAGATAAGTTGATGGCGGCTTTGGTTTTGCATAAGCGACCTGCTATCGGCGGCTACCTCAAAGGTGATCACAACTCGGTAAAGTTGGCCATGGACGAAACGGCCAGAGAATGGGCTTCTGTAGAGTTTCGAAATGGTCGTGGATACTATGACGGAATTGGAGGTAATCGTGCCAATATTTCTCGCGTTGCCCTGGAAAAAGTATTAAAAGAAATTAAAGAAGATTGGCATATTGGTCTTTAGCCGGTATGTTGCATTACATGCAGGGTCCTTTGTCGCCCCTGTGTTAAACTGAACAAGTCCGAAACAAAAAACTATGGTACTCTTCACGAAAACCACAACCCCAAAAAGCAGTCCTAAAAAAAGGACTTCTCAGGGAAATGGACTTCGCAAGCGCGGAAGCTTTAAGCAACAAAATTGCAAGGCATATCGTGGACAAGGGAAATAATGTTTTTTGTTTAATTAAATAAAATTATTACAACAATGACCTGTAAGAAGCCATGCGAGGACTGCAAGTGTACCCCCTGCGGACACCTAGCCATCGACGAAGATCTGTACGTCGAAATCGAAGACGGTACCTTTGCCTTTCTAGATCTGACGATTTCCGAGATCGAACAATTAAGAGAGCAGAAGAGATCTATCGCTGCTTACGCTCAGGAAAATTTTAAAAAAAAGAATTAACAAAAATGTAAAAAAAATAACACAAACAATATAATTAACCAAGATACGTCAGGTTGATGCTAAGGTCCTGATTGAAGCTTGCTCATGCATTTCGATCAGGTAAACTACTCTCACGCGATTTTTTTTTATGAACGAGTTTAATTGCAATGCTCCATCAGCTGAAACCGTGTTTTACCGCACATATAGCCGCAGAAAAGAAGACGGAACCCGCGAGAACTTCGAGCAAGCAATGCTCCGCACAGTCAATGATCTGGCACTGGTAGGCCAATACACTCAGGACGAGTACAGCATTGTTCGCGAGCAGGCTCTAAAGCAACGAGCTTTTCCTTCTGGTCGTGCTTTCTGGGTCGCTGGCACTCCATGGAGCAAGAAGCAGGAAAACTTTTCTGGCTATTACAACTGCACCTCGACTCATATTGGCGACTTGGATGCCTTTGGGTTGCTTGTAGACCTTGCTATGCAGGGCTCAGGGACAGGCGCGGTGCTAGAGGACTCTATCGTAGCTCAATTACCTCCGGTGCAGACAAGGATTCTTCAATTCCCTGGAAGATCTCCGGGCAGTGTCCCAGAGAGTAAGCGCACCGAAAACACTCAGATAATAAGAGAGGGCGGAACTCCCCTTTACGCAGGCGGCCCATACGAATGGGTTACGATAGCTGTTGGAGACTCTAGGAAGGGATGGAGAGACGCTTATCAAGCGTTGATTAATTTGGCCTGTTTTTATAAGCAGCCTCACCTGAATAAGCGTAACACTGAGTCTGTACGCATTGACTTTGGGAACGTTCGCCCAGCAGGAGAAAAACTTAAGGGCTTTGGGGGCACGTCTAACCCTGTCAAGCTAGAAGAAACTTTTGTAAGAGTCATCGATATTCTTAATGGTGCGGTTGGACGTCAACTGACTCCAGTTGAAGCCTGCCTGCTTATCGATGAAGCTGCTACTGCCATCGTAGCTGGTAACATCCGTCGCTCTGCTGGCATGCGTCAGTTTTCTCAGGATAACCAGGAAGCGACCACGGCCAAGCTGGGCCTGTACTCCCAAGACGAGGCAGGGAACTGGCGTGTAGACCCGAAGAAAGAAGCTCTTCGTATGGCTAACCACACTCGCTGCTATCATACCAAGCCTTCTCTGGAAGAAGTGAAGAGTGCTGTGCGTTTGCAATTTGAGTCAGGCGAAGGTGCGATCCAGTACGTCCCTGAGGCAGTGGCTCGTGCTAACGCAGATTTACTCAAGACGTGCAGAAAGCGGAGTCACTTCTTGAACACTTATGTCAACAATGGTCGCGAAGCCGCCAAGAACTACCTCAAGTTCCTCTCTCGTGCATACGAGGTGCCATTCTCGAAACGAGAACTCCAGCACCGCATGGATCGCTATGGCCTCAACCCTTGCGGCGAAATCATCGGCCGTGACTTTCACTGCAACCTGGCAGAGGTCCACCTCAATAACATTGACCCTAAAGACTATGAAGCACAAGAAGCCGCATTTTATGCTGCTGGACTCCAGGTCGCTGCGCTACTACAGCATGAATTCGTCCACGAAAGATACCAGTACAGTCGGGAGATCGATCCAATCGTTGGTGTCTCTTTCACTGGCTTGTTTGATTTCTTGGTGCATTCTGGCGGCTACGAGTGGTTGAAGTGGATGATGGAAGGTCGTAAGGGCCGCAAGGCGTCGGATCTTTTTAACGGCCTGGAGCAGTCGCACCTTAGCCGGTGGCGTAATGCCGCTCACAAGGGCGTTGAAGACTATTGCGCCAAGCACGAGCTCCGCGTACCTAATCGGATCACTACCGTTCAACCTGCTGGCACTAAGAGTCTCTTGACAGGAGCTTCCTCTGGCTGGCATCCTCCCAAGGCTCAACGCTTCATTCGTCGTATCACTCTCGGAATCAATGATCCTTTGGTACCAACTCTCCTCGAAAAAGGCTTCTCCGTCATCCCCGCTCAGTCGGCACGAGACAATGAAGGCAACCTCCTTGACGATATTAACGACCCTCGTGTCCAAGAAGTCTTGGTGGAAATCCCGACCGAAGTAAGTTGGGCCAACATTCCTGGCTGTGATGAATTTGATTTAGCTCAGCTCCCCGTGGAGGCTCAGTGGGGTCTTTACATGAATGTTCAAAGTTTCTATACAGACCACAATACCTCGGCTACTATCGAGCTTCGTGAAAACGAAATTGAGTCTTTATCTGGATTGATTCATGAAAGCATTGAGGAAGGTACTGGCTACATTTCTGCGGCTTTATTGGCTCGATTTGATGTTGATGGTGGAACATTCCCCCGTCTTCCTTTTGAACCAATTGATAAAGCTACTTATGACAAGTTAGTTACGATTCAGTTGATTTCCGACTCTGGCGAAGACTTTCTTGATATACTGAATCGTTTCGACAGTGAGGAGTACTCTTTGGAATCAGTGACTTCATGTTCAAGTGCTGCCTGTATCGCTAAAGCCGACGCTGACGAAAGAGAGAAAGGAGTATGAGCAACGATCGTTTTTCACCCGAGGCGAGAAAAACGCTTCGGGGTCTCTTGCCTTACTTTTCAAGGACATGACTTGGAATAAAGAGCACATCAACAAAGTTGAATATCCAGACCATCCTGATTTGGAACAATCTTTAGGCAATTTTCGCCAACAGTTTAGTTGGTACCAGCAACAATTAAAGTATCGCAAAACTTCGGGAATTGACACAAATCCTGTCGAAACCGCTTGGGCTTCTTTCCTTAGGCTTCGTAAAAAGTATTTCTCTTACTGAAAAAAGCATGTCAACATTAGTAGACCATCAACTCAGAAGACTTTGCCGCAGCCAAGGCATAGTCGAACCTTTTGATCCCAACATGATTAATCCAGCTTCGATCGATGTAACTCTTGGTAATGAAATTTTAGTAGAAAATGATCACGGTGGTTTTGTTGAAGTAAACATAAAAGATCAAGATTTTTACATGCCTCCAGGGTCTTTCGTGTTAGCTAGAACCGCCGAATGGATAAGAGTGCCTATTTCAACAGAATGTGTATTTCAGCTTAAATCATCACGGGGTAGGGAAGGCTATCAACATGCTCTTTCTGCATATATCGATCCTGGCTTTCATGGGGTAATCACTCTTGAGCTCAGCAACTTAAGACGTTTTAGTGAGTTACCTTTGCGAGCCGGGCTCAGAATAGGGCAGTTGCGTTTTATTAGGCTAGAAAGCACTCCTTTGCGTCCTTATTCTGTTACAGGTCGATATCACAGAGACTCTACTGTCCAAATAAGCAAAGGTTGAATTAACTATTTGAGTTTCAGGCAAACTAACAGCATGGAGGCGAGATGCTTCTAAGTATCCATCTATTATGGCGCGACGCCTACCATCGCAGCGATTGCTATGTCTCAAAAAATTCAGCACCCCACGAACGATCCAAATCTGGTCAGTTACCATCGTCCAGAAATTTTTAAGTTGCTTCCTCAGCTAGAGCGAGCTGAAGACTGTTGGGCGCTATTTAACTCAGACGGCCTTGGTACGGCAAAAAGCAAATACTTGCATCGTGAGCCAGCAGAGCCAAGTAATGCATATTCTGCTCGGTTAGAAAGGTCTACTTACACTCCTATTTATCGCGACTCGATTCGATCTTACGCTGGACTGCTTAGTCGTTTTCAGATTATTGACGCTCCTCCGAGCATGGAGAACAGCCAATACAATGTGGATCTGCAGGGCTCTAGCATGCAGAGCTTCTTGACAATGGTTGACGAAACCGTTCTTCGTGATGGCGGTTCTTTTCTCATGGTTGACATGATGCCTGATAATGGAGCGGATAACTTTTTTGATCAAATGAACGATGGTCGACATCCGTATTTGATTTCTATTCGACGATCAGATGTTATAAACTGGCAAGTGAGTTACGAGCGAGGGGTAGAAACAGTGGAGAAAGTGACCGTTCGTCAATTAAGAAGCGTTCCTAGTCCTGGCGCTGGCTTTGGATCCTCGGTAGAGCCTGTTTATTACGTCCTTACGCCAGGAAAAGTTGAGACATATCGCTTGATTAAAACAAATTCAAAACGCTGGGAGAACCAAAAAATTGATGAAGCTGGAACAGGTATGCCGATCGTACCTCTGGTTTGGTATGGGGCTACTACCAGCCGTTTCGCCCAAGGAGACCTGCCTATGGACGGATTAGCCGATCTCAGTATTCAACACTTTCAAATGCGTTCTGACCTGGCTGAGCTTCTTCACAAGTGTGCCATGCCGGTACCTGTAAGAAGAGGTGCTCCGCTCGGACCTGACGGCCTCCCCGATCGGCTTGTATTGGGACCAAACACTGCTGTAGATCTTGGAGAAGGAGGTGAGTTCCGCTTTGCCGAACCGACAGGCAAGTCCCTAGAGCGCCATCAATCCGAAATCAAACATATAGAAGAGTTGATGGATCGAAGCTCTTTAAATTTTCTTTATGGGGCAAACGTCAAAACAGCTACAGAGGCATCCTTGAGAGCTTCTCAGGTAACGTCTAGCGTCGCTGCTTTGATTCGCAACAAAACCTCAATGTTTAAGACCTTGCTTCGGTTATGGGCTTGGTACTCAGGAGAAAAGGAATCTGTTACGAGCGAGTCAGGCTTAGCCGTAAACGATTCCTTGATAAGCAAGCCACTAGAGGCTTCAGAGGTGGCCCAGCTGATCAACCTGATGAGAAACGCGGCAATGTCTAAAAGGACGCTTTTGGACGAGCTGCAGAGGGGTGGAGTTCTTGATCCTGATCTGGTAATTGAAGAAGAGTTGACCAGGATCGAAGAAGAAGCCAAAACCATCGATCCAGAGCCTGTGATCGAGCAAGATGACGCAGAGGTCAAGCCAGCAAGCCTAGCAGGATTAGACGACTCTACCCTTTAAAGGTGCGTCTATATGGTATACTTCAAGAACCGAGCTCAAAGGCTATTGCAATGACCCTCTCTTACTGGCTAGGTTCTGGAGCCGCTGACCAAGTGGCTGTAGTTGCTCGCTACACCTTTAAGCCTGAATATGCTGCTGACTTTTCGGCAGAAGGCAATCAAATTGTTGAAATAGCTTTTGAAACGGTACAAGAAGCCAAAGAGTTTGCTTCTGAATTTGAAAACTCTTTAATTGACGTGAGCGTAATTTTTGAAGGAGTAGTGATAAATTTATCTGACTACAGATATGAGAGCTAAAGTACGATGCTTGAAAATGGAAAAAAAATCAGGTCTTACGGCGGCAATTTTATCTATGAAATAGTAGGCCCTGTTTGCGTTCTCTACGACAGAGAAGAACTTCCATGGCCTTCCTGCTCCCTGCAATGGAAAGGCAAGCAGCCTTCTTGGAACAGAAATGGCAAACGTTTTGTGCCTGACATAGCTGCTTCTCGTTGTGGTGCTTACGCTGTTTTTGCTCAAGATTTATGGGGCGCTACTTGGACACAGGTCTTGGTGTTCTATGACCAAAGGCTTAGTAAAAGAGAGAAGCGATTCTGGTACTGGAAAGGACCAGCGTCTCAATTGCCTCCCAATTATGAAGAAACTTAACGAACACGTCAGAGGAACTGATTGGCGAGCTATCTTTAAGGCAAGGCCAGACCTTAATCCTCCTGGCTATGACAAACTTTTTCAACTAATTCAAAAGGAGAAAACTAATGGGAAAGATTTATGACAAATCGTTAAAGTTTAAGAATGCTTGCCATTTAATAGCTGAGCACGTTCGCAAGGTTGAAATAGATGAAGACTTGTACGAAGAAATGAAATTTATTCGTTTTAATATGATAGACTTTCTTTCGTGCGAGGCAATTCAAGAAGACCTTTATGTAGACTTCGAGTCTGAAGCCGAGCTTCAAAACAACCAAGGATTTTAAAATGACTAGATCAAACCGCACACTTACCCAGTTCGCAGCCGATCGCTTATCGGACTTTATTAGAAACCCCTCTACCCTTCTTAGCGAAACAAAGGGGAACACCACAGTCTCGGTCAAGAAGAACAGGCTTACTCAAGAGCTAACCTTCGAGGTCCTTCTGTTCGGGATCTCGATTTTTGAGCTTTCCTCTCAATGCTTGACACTTCGCAACGGAGGCTTTTTTGACTCGAAGGGAAGGCCGTCAAGGACCACTAGAGAGCGACTGAATGGTCTCTTGGATGCTGCAGGAGCTCTAGACCTTATCCCCGAGGGTGTGCGCCTTTTCCTTGGCCACAATGGCCAGAAGGATACTTGTTTCGTCGGCAAGGGCGCTACTGTTGCCTTACTTGACAGCCAGATCCATGATAGAGTGATCGTCAGGAACCATCTTCAGTTGCTGTTGTTCTGACCATGGTAAAATAAATAGAATCGTCGACTCTTTGGGAGTGCAGTCCGACCTAGGCCATACGACGGGGACCTAGGCTTTCATGGAGAGAAGCCATGAACGTGCTACAAATCATTAAAGAACAGCATAAGCGTCAAACCAGCTTAAGCAAAGCTCAATTTCTTATGAGCAAGACTTACAGGGGTTCTGCATACATTTCTGCTCATCAACCTCCAACCCTTGACAGACCTCTAGAATGCAACTATCGAGGGGTTGGTTATATTAAGTAGCTGATTACTCGCTTCAACCCCTCACAAGAGGGGTTTTTGTTATGCTCAACACATTAATTATATTTACGTGTAATTTGGTTGCTTAAAAAGGTAAAATCAAGCGTAACTATGCGTCTTAGTCATGGCGATTGCTTTTGTTATGTCTTCTTTGATTTTGCTTTTCATCTTTGGAATTATTAAAAAATAGTGAATAGTTGACAAGGGTCATTGGGCCTGGTATGCTTAACTTGTCAGCAGGAAAAACTCTAGATGAAGGATCCCATCCATGCTTACTGCGTTTACTACTTCGACCCCGATGGCGAGCCAGTAGTACTGCAGACCTATCCAACTTTTCTGCAGTCCCAAACAGGTGTTTACACTTGGTGTGAAAAAAAGCCTAATGCTATGATTGATCACGGAAGAATTTCATCTCTCTGGTGATCTGCTATAATTCAACCAACAACCAAAGGAGAAATCCATGACTACACGCATCAGTAATCTGACCGCCGAGCTTGACGCTAAGCGGACTAAACGCACTGGTCTTAAGATTGAGCACTACCAGCCACGCCCCGACAGCGTATCCAGCGGTGGCGATTGCGCTGTTCGATCTGCCTGCTGGGCTACTGGGGAAAGCTATGAGGCTATCTTTAAGGAGCTGCAGGATCGTGCAGACATTGTCAGGAGTCGCCCTGCAAGCATCCTTAAGGCAGGTACCCCTTTTAGTGTTATCAAGGAATTTTACCGCAAACGCGGATGGTCATGGGTTGAGGCCAAGGGAGAGCTCGTTTCGACAGAAGAGAAGCGCTGCTTCGGTACAATCAGATCCGCCAAACGTGTTAATGCCCTGTTTAAGGCTGACAACCTGCCTAAGCAACCTTGCGTGGCCATCACCACCCGTCACGCAGTAGCGGTTGAGGATCATGTGGTGCTTGATAGCTATGACAGCAGGGGTGACCGCTCTTGTGTCTTAGAAGGTTACTTTGTCAAAAAGCAGTAAACGCTTTGACCTGTGCTACAATTCATTCAACAACCAAAGGAGACAACCATGGAAAGACCCTATCTAGTCAAGTACAAGAACCAGGAAGGGACGACAAGCTACAAGCTGGTAGATGAAAAAGCTTTTATTCCGAAAGGCAAGCCCATCTTTGAGATAGAAGGGATCTCAATTTTTGACATCCTTTACATCCATCCTTACTTGTGATACAATTAACCCATCAACCAAAGGAGAACACATGAACACCTGTCTTGTCACAATTGAAGCCGTTCACAACCGCCGCGTTCAGCAAGGGATCGAAGCCGCAGAAGAGCTGTGGATTCTTGAAGAGGGTTACGCACTCCGGCCTCGTGGTGGTCGAATTTATCGTAACTACATCCAGACAACATTGGAGGTAGACTTTGGTCGTTACGATTCAGAAGGATTAAGTTACATTTGTGAGATACTTAATTGCCTTCCTAGCGACATCTACACCACTTATCCAGAGGATTGATCATGACAAACACTGCAGCTAAAGTCAGTTGGTTAACTCTTTTAGGTCGACAAGAAATTAAACTTGTAAAAGAATTGGGGTGGGACCATCCTGAAGTATTACTTGCTATACGAAGGTTTAGAAACGCTTATCAAAATATCCAAAAGATAAGAAACAGTTATAACATCTCGTAAGCACAACAAGCTTCTTCGAATGGTTTATGAACAATTGTTAAAAGCCTTGACTGATCGCAGTATTGCGTTTAGTATAAGTGCATACATCAAAGGAGTTTCCAATGGCCACTCACGCTCAGCTATTAAACCAAATCATCAAAACAGCTGGATCTCAGTTTGTTAGCGTTTCTTTTACTAAAGCGAATGGAGAAAAACGCCAGTTAACTTTTAATCCAATACATGTAGGTCCTGTTAAAGGTAACGGGGTTAAATGTCAAGACCCAAATGTATTCAAAGTGATGGACATCAAGTTAAATCAATGGAGATCTTTTAGAGCAGACCGAGTAATCAAGATCAAAGTTGCTGGTCAAACCACAATAGTAAAGGATTCTTTATGATTACCCCAATACGGATTACGGAAGCAAGAGTTTTTCGTACAACCAAGAATGTCAAATTCTTTGACATATACGTTGAAGATTCCAACGGGACTGACCTAGTTGAACATTCTGGTCGTTCAACAAGTCCTCCCAATATTCGCGGATTTAAGCAATGGTATTGTCACAAGCATCAGACGGATAATAATCGAGTCCTTCGTGGCAGCCGCTTATTTGAGCTTTTTAATCTTTCTTGGGAAAGACCTCATTGGTATGTATTTCTAAACGATAAAGTTGGCGCTTTACGGATTCCTGTTGGCTGCTATCATCGATCTCTTAGTGGTTTATCAGGAAGTCTTCTTGTTAACCATGCTATAAGAGATAATAAGTACGATGAGCGAAAAGAATTCAACCCTAAAGTTATTTGGGAACCTGCTTTTTATACTCCGTATTATTTTAACACCAATCAGGTTGAGGTCGATTTTTTTATTAATCATGGATACAGAGATGGAAATGAAGGCTGCAATGCTTAGGGAACCTCAAAGCTTGAAGCAGAAAATGCTTTATGCGTTTGAAAACGACGAAGACCATGATAGACTTCTTGCGTTAATCAATTCCATGGAGGACTCATGACTAAACCAACCAACCATACTGGGGCCTCGACATGTTAATCAAAAAAGAAACGATAGAACATGTCTATCTACGTTATTGCGGTTGTCTTCCTGAGCCCGAGACTGCTGATTACGACATGCTCGATGAAGCATTCGACTATGGATACAAGGCCGGATTAAAAGCTGGATTATTAGCTGGACGCACTGAAGTCCTATCACCAGCTAAACAAATCAATGGCTGCGATTATTTGCGTAGCCTCTACGGAAAACAAGTATGAGCAATCCATTTCCTGTTATCATTTTAGCTTCTTTTGTTTTAACCGTAACAGTGTTAATTCAAACCGGTAACATTACGCCAAATCAACAAAATAGTAATCGATTTTGTCTATCAACATGACTAAAAGAAACAATCCAAAAGCATTGCAATGGTTTCGCAGGTCTCTCGGCGAATGGAGCAGTGAGCGCAGGTACTTATTTGCACCGACTCTAGAGCCTGTAAATATGAAAACTTTTTTCTCAGTAAAGGAAGGTCTGAGGAGCAATCAGTTTGTTATCGAATGGCAAGGCCAGACTTCAGGCATAATGGAAGTAGAACTAAATGGTAACGTGCTGGACAGGTCAAGGGACTATTTTGGAGAAGAGAACCATTCCAGTATAGTAGAAGTGCTTGACGATGACTGTATTGTGCTCCGCACTGAGTACGGTGGAATGAAGGTGCGCGAAGAGATTAGACTTCTTAACAATGATGCAGTGCGCCTCAGACAAACCATCGGGACTTGTGTGGAAACCAGCAAAGTCAAAATACTGGGACAATATGGAGAGTTTCGAATTTAAAAATGCAGACGAAAGAGTCTGGCTTTTCCGTCTGTTTTAAAGACGAGAAAAACAGAGAACATTCAGTAAAGGTTAGAGCAAGGTCTTGTACACATGCTATGATCTTAGCAATGGAAGAGGTCCCTGCACTTAGCCTTCATCCAAACCGCATTTACCGTGTCACAATGGAGCAAAAAACATGAAAGACATTGTCACTCTTTTTGAAAGGACAACTTCCGAAGAGGTGTGGGCTTTAGATAAAGAGCTTCCTAGCGATACTCATCTTATCGAGTATATTGAAGATAACGTTCTTTTGGCTGATGCTGTTAGGGCCTACAGTAAGGCTGATGTTTTTGATTTTTATCATGACCAATTATCGAAAAAAGCGGTTGACCAAGAAATCAACACTTTTAGCATTGTCTCGATAACGAACGGACTTGGAATCATTAAGCCTAGACTTTGGAGTGGATCATGATTGAAGTCAGCCTAGACTCAGAAGGAGGTTTCTTTTCTTTGAGTGCTTTTAGTATTTCATGGGGAAACAGCGTAGATCCTTTTTTCGATGACCTACGCATGGAAGGTTATTGTTCGTTCAATTTTAGGGAGAAATCTATTGAATTTGGCGCCATTGATCATGATTGTCCGGGTATCTATCTCACTGAATACAAAGACGGTGACATAGAATCCACAAGAACACTATTTTCTTTAAGCTAAAACATGGACAAACTACAATCTCAGTGGAACGCCGTCAAGGATGCTAATCCATCGCTTTTGGATGAATGCTATCAGCTATGTCTTCAGGCTCGCTCGAAGGGCATCAAACGTTGGTCAGCAGATGCTATGTTTCATGTATTGAGGTGGGAGTCATCCTACCATACAGAATCAGATGGTATTGCCGTAAAGATCAACAATAACTACAGTAGTTTGGTAGCTCGTGATTTGATGGATAAACACCCAGATCTTGAAGGCTTCTTTTCCCTTAGGGTAAGGAAGCCAAGGTATACTGAAGGGCAGTTACATTGAGGTGCCATTAAATTCTAAACTCATCGACTTGATTTGAATGCATGAACGCCAAGCTCCTGCTGTGGAATCGGGAGCTTTTTTTGTGTCAAAAATTATTTTTTTATTTTTTTATTTTTTTCTTTTTAGTCAATCGACTCATAAGATCTATCTCTGTCAATCAAATCATGTACACCATGCACAGGACTAACATGGACGAGATGCACAGCCAGTGTGGACAAGACGCACAACATCGATGTACACCATGCACAACTATACTTATATATAAAGACCTTTAATACAAAATCCAATACAGAGAGCTTTGCTTAGATTGCTTTGCTTTGACTTCATCTGCTTCTATATCTCGATGGTTATGGGTTGCTCCGTAGGCCATATATCTGGTAACGCCTCTATGAGGTCTTCCTGAGGCTCTTCAGGGTCCTTTTACTGCTTTTGACTTAGAATGTAACCCATATATAAGTACACGCTGGTTGTAGGCCATTCTGAGAGGGCTCGATAGGTTAGTCGTTGCGTCGGGGGGATGGGCTTCGCCCTTGCGATTTGTCAAGTTTCTGTAACAATCTGCAACATTACAGTTGGTTAAGATTCGGCGGCGGAGGGTTGGCGTAAAAAAATTGGTGGCATGCAGCTATGATAGTGAACAGCC
>MDSV01049551.1_pt1 | contig 20016 bp, 19 predicted proteins | sample 810851 | NCBI WGS metagenome assembly MDSV01 (sample SAMN05326640, study PRJNA326480) | marine metagenome | isolation source: seawater | place: Atlantic Ocean: North East | collected 2012 | reverse complement strand
CCGCTTGAGCTTAAATGTGAATTTGAGCCTAGAGAAATGACATCTTCAATGACAGAACCCGGCTTATAGATTATCTGGCAAAATCACCAGATTTTTTTGTTCTATATTTGTACTTTTGCTTGAATTTATAGTTATTGACTATTTTTTAAAAACCCATACTATCCCAAATAATCCCATTATGGAGGGCATATTGGAAATTATTAATAAAATTAAATTTTTAAATAAAAATGTTTTTATCAAATTACGAAAACAAAATAGACAAGAAAGGACGTGTATCAGTGCCAGCTACATTTAGAGCATATCTAAGTTCTTTAGGTTACAATGGCTTTGTCAGTTATCCATCTTTCAATCATTACGCGCTAGAAGCTTGTTCACAAGATAGAATTGAAAAACTTTCAAATACTATAGATTCATTAAACCCATTTGAAGAAAAGAGAGATTTTTTTGCTACCTCAATTTTATCAGATAGTGAAAATTTACAATTTGATACTGAAGGAAGAATTTCTTTGTCAAAAAAATTACTCGATCATGCAAAGATTAAAAATAGTGTTTTGTTTGTTGGTCTTGGAAAAACTTTCCAAATTTGGGAACCAAAAAATTTTGAAAAATTTAAGATTGTAGCTAGAAAAAAAGCTTATCAAAATAGATCTAACTTAAAATGGGAAAAACAGAAGGGAGAAGTGCAATGAGTATTAATATAGGAGGAGGAGAACTTAGAGAATTAAAGCCAAGAATTTTAGTTTTAGGAGTAGGTGGAGCAGGGGGAAACGCAATCAATGCAATGATAGAGTCTGGCATGGAAGGCGTCGAGTTTGTTGCAGTAAATACAGATGCACAAGATTTAAAAATGAGTAAAGCTCATGCAAAGATTCAAATTGGAATGAATTTGACAAAAGGATTAGGTGCTGGAGCTAAACATGATATTGGTCAAGCTGCAGCGGATGAGTCATTAAACGAAATCACGAGCTATATACAAGGTGCTAATATGGTTTTTATTACATCAGGAATGGGAGGAGGAACAGGCACTGGAGCATCACACGTGATCGCTAGAGCCGCTAGAGAATTGAATATACTTACAGTAGGAGTTACTACACTACCATTTTCTTATGAAGGTCCAAAAAGAATGAGAAGAGCTTTAGAAGGACTTGAAGAATTTAAAAAACATTTAGATACTGTAATTGTAGTACCTAATCAAAATCTTTTTAAAATTGCAAGCGAGTCCACTACATTTGAAGAGTCATTTAATTTATCTAACAATGTACTAAAACACGGAGTTCAAAGTGTAACTGATTTAATGGTAAGACCCGGAATGATAAATTTGGATTTTGCTGATGTTGAAACGGTTATGAGCGCGATGGGTAAAGCTATGATGGGCACAGGAGAGGCAGATGGAGAGAACAGAGCTATGGCCGCTACCGAGATGGCTCTAAACAATCCATTAATAGATGAGTATTCTCTTCAGGGAGCCAAAGGTTTATTAATAAATATTACTGGTGGGAACGATCTTACTTTATTTGAAGTTGATCAGTCAGTTAATAAAATTAGAGCTGAAGTTGATCCTGAAGCAGAGTTAATCTTTGGTGCAATTAAAGATGAAAATATGACAGGTAAAATTAGGGTATCCATAGTAGCCACATCACTCGATGGACATAAAACTGATAACAAAACAGTACTGAATATGTTTTCAAGAGTTCAAAATAGAAATACAGGTTACTCTGAAAATTTATTTTCTCAAGGCCCAAGAATTGAGAGTAATACATTAAGCTCTATTGATGGAGCAACAGCCTTGAAACTAGATGAAAGTTTTGAGTTAGAGGAGCAAGAGTTAAATAATTCTATCAATAACACTGAAATTCAATCAGATCCTCAGAAGATTCAACAAACTTCAGTAGAGGTTGATCACACTTCAAGTAAACTACCTTCGGGAGTATCAATTGAAAGTGCATCTTATATGGAAAATAATAACTTAGCAGACGATGTTACGAATGGCTCATCAGTATTGGAAAAAAGTGTCAGCGAAGAAGAATATACTCCAAAATTATTTTCTGAAGAGTCGAATTATCAAACAGATGAAATGGTCTCTAATCCCGAAGATCAAGATAATAAAGTGTCAGATCAATTATTTGACCAGGATGTAAATGAAGAGGAAGATTTTGAAATTCCAGCATTTTTAAGAAAACAAAAGTTTTAATGATCAAATTTTGGAACCATGAACAATCAAATCTCATCACTGGAATTGTCCCATTTTCCAGTGATGTTGAATGAGGTTTTAAAAATATCTCTACTATCATCTAATAAAAATTTTATTGATTGTACTTTTGGTGGAGGGGGATTTTCCAAAGAAATTCTCAAGTATTCAAATACAACTGTGCAAGCAATAGATAGAGATAAAAAAGCATACACAATAGCAAAAGATCTTGAAAAAAAATTTCCACAAAGATTTAAATTTTATCAAAAAAAATTTAGTCAATTAGAAAATATCTCAAAAGAAAATGTTGATGCAATTATATTTGACCTTGGCTTATCTTCAATTCAATTAAATGACTTATCTAGAGGATTCTCTTTTAAGTCTAATAAAAAACTAAATATGACTATGGGTTTAAATGAAATTTCAGCTTTGGAGGCTATTAATAATTTAAGTGAAAAGAATTTAAAATTAGTCATAAAAATTTTAGGTGACGAAAAAGAGGCGTCAAAAATTGCAAAAAATATAGCAAAATACAGAAAAATAAAAAAAATTACTAATACAACAGAACTTGTAAAAATAATTGAAAAAAGTAAAAAAAAAAAATACATAAGTAAAATTAATCCTTGTACAAAAACTTTCCAGGCAATTAGAATTTTTGTTAATAAAGAAATTACTGAGCTTATTACTGGGGTTATAAACGCAACTAAAAAATTAAAACCAGGTGGTAAAATTTTAGTTATTAGTTTTCACTCTTTAGAAGACAGAATTATAAAATATTTTTTTACTAATTTTTCTAAAAACCACTCTAGATCTTCAAGATATTTACCAGAGAATGATGCTTCAAGGTTAATTTTATTTGAAGAGTACAAAAACAAAGTGTTAAGACCATCAAAACAAGAAATTGAACAAAATAATAGATCCCGATCAGCCAAATTAAGGTTTGCCACACGAAGCAGTGACAAATTTGAATATCCAGATGAATTATTAAATAAATTTAAAAAATTTTTGGATCTGGAGGCAATTAATGTTTAAAACAAAATTTATAGTTTCAATCTCAATTTTTGTAACATTTTTAATAATAACCTCATCAATCAAAAATATGACTCGTGCAATAGAAAAAAAAATTTCAATTTTAAACACAGCTGTCCTATTAAAAGAAAAAAACTTTAATGAAGCTGAACTAGACTTCAATTATTTAACCTCTCCGGCCGAATTAGAAAGAAAATTGAACTTAATAGGATTAAACGATTATCAACCAATTAAATACTCAAATATATATTTTGATATTTCTGATCTTACTAGTATCCAAAATAAGATATCAAATTTAAAAAACTTAAATGGTAAAAAAATCCAAAAAAAATAAAAATATTAATCAAAGAAGCTTTTACTTCGAGGATTACCTAGAAACAAATAAAAAAAATAAGACATTAAAAAAATCTAATAATTTACAAGATAGAATTTATTTATTATTTTTTTTCTTTTTTTCTCTAATTTTAATTTTTTCGCTTAAAATTACTCACATCTCATTAAATCAAAAAAATATCTTTAATATAGAAAAACAAACCACAAAATTTTCATTAATTAGAAGAGATATAGTAGATAGAAACGGAGTAATAATTTCAAGAAATGTAAAAACATTTCATGCAGCAATAGATCCTAAGTTGGTGGCAGATAAAAAAAACTTCTTAATTAAATTAAGGATAAATTTTCCAGATCTTCCAATAGACAAAATTGAAAAAAAATTGAGTGAAAATAAATATTTTCGAATAAAAAAAAGAATTAATCAGGCAGATAAAGATAAGTTTTGGTCCCTTGGGGAAAAATCAATTAAATTTGAACCTTTTGAAGCTAGAATGTACACTCATGGAGATTTATTTAGTCATATAGTTGGTCAAGTTGATTATGATAATTATGGAATATCTGGAATTGAAAAATTTTTTGATAAAGAATTAAAAAACCAAGAGCTGTTAAATGAGCCTGTAAGATTAACTTTAGATAGCAATATTCAACACATAATAAATAAAGAATTAACTCAAGCAATGAAAATTTTTGATGCTTCCGGAGCTGGCGCTGTATTAATGGATGTAAATAACGGAGATGTAATATCTTTAGTTTCATTACCTAACTTTAATATCAACCAAAGAATAAATATCAAAGATGAAAAATTTATAAATAAAATTACTAAAGGTGTATACGAGCTGGGGTCAATTTTTAAAACTTTTACAGTTGCATTGGCGCTTGAGAATGAATTAGTGGACACAAGAACAATGATAAAGAATATTCCTAAAAAAATCAGATGCTCTGTTCACGAAATTACCGACATAAAAGAACACCCAAAAAATTTAACGGTTGAGGATATTTTAGTCAGATCTTCTAATGTTGGCTCAGTTATTTTGGCAAAAAAAGTTGGTGAAAAAAACTTTAAAGATTTTATAAAAAAAACAAAACTTACAAAGAACCCGGAGATTGAACTGGAAGAAGTAGGGGCCCCACACAAAATTAAATGGAATAAATGTAAATTAGAAACAGTTTCTTATGGTCATGGAATTACAACTACGCCCTTACAAGTCACAGCATTATACGCTGCTATGGTCAACGGAGGTAAATTAGTTACACCAAGTTTAATTAAAAGTAGAACAATAGAGTCATCCCAAAATATAATTTCAAAGAGTACAAGTAAAAAACTTAGTCTTCTTCTGAGAAAAGTTGTTACTAGTAAAAATGGAACAGCAAGTTTAGCTGATAAAAATGGATATTACGTCGGTGGCAAAACTGGTACCGCTGTGAGTTATGGTAACAAAAAAAATAGAATTAATTCATTTATTTCAATTTTTCCCGTCAATAAGCCTAATTATACTTTATTTGTGATGCTAGAAAATCCTAAAATTAACGATGATTTAATTTATAATTATCGAGGTGTTAGGACTAAGGCAACTTACAACACATCAGGCTGGAATTCAGTTTACGTTGCGGGCAAAATAATAGAAAAAATTGGGCCAATTTTAGCCATAAATAATAACGAGTTTACTGATCTGTATGTTGCTGAAAAATTTAATTAGAGACATCCCGAAAGAAAAAAGAAATACTTTTATCTCAGGAATTTCCTCAAATAGTAAAGATGTTAAAAAAAATTATATTTTTTTTGCCATTAAAGGAAAAAAACTTAATGGTGAAAAATTTATTGAAAATGCGATCACAAAAGGTGCATCTGTAATTATTTGCTCCAAACACTGTAATTTTAAAGATAAAAATATTCAAATTATTAAAACTAAAAATATTAGACATCTTTTAAGCGAGATTGCCTCAAGATTTTATAAATTAAAACCAAAAAATATCATTGCAGTAACAGGCACTAATGGCAAAACATCTGTAGCAGACATATTTTATCAAATCTTAAGAATCAATAAATTACCTGCAGCTACAATTGGAACATTGGGTATAAAATATAATGATAAAACTATTAAAACGAACCTCACTTCTCCTGACACAATTAGTCTTCATAGATATTTAAATTTTTTAAAGAAGAAAAAAATCGAAAACGTAATTATTGAGTCCTCAAGTCATGGCCTGGATCAAAAAAGATTACACCATTTAAATTTTAAAGGAGCAATTTTTACTAATTTTAGCCAAGACCATTTAGATTATCACAAAAATATGAAATCATATTTAAATGCTAAACTAATATTATTTAGAGAAATTCTCAAAAAAAAATCAACTATTATTGCTGATAGAGAAATCAAACAATTTTCTTTAATAAAAAAAATTACAAAAAAAAAAATTTAAAATTATTAAATATCAATAACGAAATTAAAAAAATTAAAAACAAATATCCCTATTACACTGGTGATTTTAAGACCAAAAATTTAGCTATGGCAATAAAAGCTGTAAAACTATGTGGGTTAAAAGAAAAAATAATTTATCAAGCAATTAAAAAAATAAAAGATGTAAATGGTAGACTTGAACTAGTAAAAAATTATCCAAATGATGTTAGAGTTTATGTTGATTATGCACATACACCTGACGCTTTGTTAAAAACTATTAAATTTTTAGAGTCTTTAAATAAAAAAAACATCTCTTTAGTTTTTGGTTGTGGAGGCGATAGAGATCAAAAAAAAAGACCTTTAATGGCAAGGATTGCGAATAAACACTGTAAAAAAGTTTATATCACAGATGACAATCCAAGAAGTGAAAATCCGAAAAATATAAGAAATGAATTGGCAAAGTATATTAAAAAAGAAAAAGCTTTTAATATTGGAAATAGAAAATTAGCTATAAAAAAAGCTATTTTAAATGCTGATCATAGAGAGGTAATCCTTGTTGCTGGTAAAGGACACGAAGAGCATCAAATATATAAAAATAAAATTATCAATGTTTCGGATAAAAAAATTATCAAAAAAATTAAAATACATTCAAAAATTTTAAGTAGAAAAAAAAAAAATTATTTACAAAATAGGTCAGCAGTAAGTCAAGTTTTAAAAAAACAAATATTACTAAACTTTGACGGAATTTCTATAGACTCAAGGACTATTAAAAAAGATAATTTATTTTTAGCAATAAAAGGTAAAAAATATGATGGTAATAAATTTGTTCAAAAAGCATTAAAAAAAGGGGCAGGGTGTGTGGTTACATCATCAAAGAATAGGCAAAATAATCAAAAGGTAATAAAAGTTAAAAATACAATTATTTTTTTAAATCGACTTGCCAAAAATAAAAGAGAGCTTACATCAGCCAAAATCACAGCCATTACTGGAAGCGCTGGCAAAACATCTTTAAAAAATTTAATTAAAAATCTTCTACAAGATTTTGGAAAGACTTACTGCTCCCCGAGGTCTTTTAATAACCACTTAGGCGTTCCATTAAGTTTATCAAACTTAAGTTATGAAGATAAGTTTGGAATTTTTGAGGCAGGTATGAGTAAAGCAGGTGAAATTAAAAAACTGACAAATCTAATTAAGCCTCATATTGGTGTAATAACGAATATAGGAGAGGCCCATATTGAAAACTTTAAAAATATTAATGGAATAGCAAAAGCTAAATCTGAAATTATTGAGAATATTGTTCCTGGAGGAACAATTGTTTTAAATAGAGACGATAAATTTTTTGATTTTTTATTAAAAAAAGCAAAAGCACGAGGATTAAAAGTTTCAACTTTTGGATTTAATAAAAAGTCAAATATCTACATTAAAAAAATTGTTAAAAAAGAAAATACTACTAAAATTTCGATAAAGATTAAAAATAAAACTACAGATTTATCAATTGGAGATTTAAACATAAGCAATGTCCTGTCTTCGATAGCTGTTTTAAAAGAGTTAAAAATTGATTTATCTAAAATAAAAAATAAATTCAAAAATTTAGAGTCTTCTGAGGGAAGAGGAAAAAAATATCATATTACTAGATATAAGAAAAAATTTAAGTTAATTGATGAAAGCTATAATTCCAATCCATTATCTGTAAGAGTTGCTATAAATAAGATTTCATCAATCAAAAAAGATAAATTTAAGAAATACTTAATTATTGGTGATATGTTAGAATTAGGATCAAGATCAAAAAGATATCACGAAGAACTGTTCAAAGTTATTAACAATTCTGATATCGATAAAGTTTTCGTTAAAGGAAATGAATCCATTTTCGCATATAAACATTTAAATAAAAAAAAAAGAGGAAATATTTTACAAAATAACGAAGATATAGATTTAAGTTTGGGTGAGATTATATCTAATAACGACTATCTTATGATTAAAGGCTCTAATGCAACAGGACTAAATGATTTTAGTAAAAAAATGATTAAAGGAATATAAATGTTGTTCAACTTATTAACCTCTTTAATTGATCAATACTCTTTTTTAAACGTATTTAGATATTTGACTTTTAGAACCGGGTTATCTGTAGTGACCTCATTAATTATAATTTTTATTATAGGAGGGCCATTAATAAAATTATTTTCAGAAAAAATGATAACTGGACCTATAAGACAAGATGGCCCGATAGACCATATCATTAAAAAATCTGGCACTCCTACTATGGGCGGTGTAATTATTATAATTGGGATTATTTCAAGCACACTTTTGTGGGCAGACTTAAAAAATATTTATGTTTGGACTTTAATTTTTGTTTCATTAGCTTTAGGAGGGTTAGGACTTTTGGATGATATACTTAAAATTAAACATAAAAACTCACAAGGGTTAAAATCAAGATACAAGTTTCTGGGTCAGATTATTATAGGAGTTATAACTTTACTTATTTTAATAAATTATTCAAATCATGAATACTTAAGTAATCTATATTTTCCTTTTTTTAAAAACTTAATATGGGATATGGGATTATTTTTTATTCCTTTTGCCTTGTTTGTAATTATTGGAGCTTCAAACGCAGTTAACTTAACTGATGGTCTAGATGGTTTAGCTACCGTGCCAGTAATGTTAGTAGCTATTTCTTTCACATTAATATCTTATGTAGTTGGTAACACAATTTTTTCAGAGTATTTAAAAATTCAATACATTCCTGATGTTGGCGAGCTATCAATTTTTTGTGGATCAGTCGTAGGTGCCTGCTTGGGGTTTCTTTGGTATAACGCTCCTCCAGCTAAAATTTTTATGGGTGATACAGGCTCACTGTCATTAGGGGGCTCACTAGCAGCGATAGCAATAATTGTTAAACATGAAATTGTTTTAGCTATCATTGGGGGATTATTCGTCTTGGAGACTGTATCAGTCATAATTCAAGTAGCATCGTTTAAATTAACAGGTAAAAGAATTTTCAAAATGGCACCTATACACCATCACTTTGAAAAAAAAGGTTGGGCTGAACCAACTATTGTAATTAGATTTTGGATAATTGCTATCATTTTAGCATTGGTTGGGTTAGCAACGTTAAAACTAAGGTAAAGTATGGTCCAGAACACTCGACTAAAAGAACAATCGTTCCTTGTCTATGGTTTAGGTTTATCTGGTCAATCTGTAGTTAAATTTTTTAAAAAAAATAGTTTTAAAAATTTTAAAATATGGGACGATAATCAAAAAAAAATATTTAAAAAATATAGAGCTAAGAGTTTAGTAAAAACATTAAATCAAGTAAATTATATCGTTCTTTCTCCCGGTATTAGTTTACATGAAAATAAAATGTTAAGTAAATTTAAAAAAAAAATAATAACAGATATTGATCTTTTCTTTTTAATTAACAATAATTTTAAAAGTATAGTAGTTACAGGTACAAATGGTAAATCAAGTACCTGTAAATTATTAGAGCATATTTTAAAAAAAAATAAACTAAAATGTTGCGTTGGTGGAAATATTGGTAATCCAATCTTAGATCTTAAAAATTTTCAAAACAGTCACGTAATTATTGAAGCTTCCTCATTTCAACTTTCACATTCTCAATTTATTCAGCCAGATTATGCTTTACTTCTAAATCTAACAAACGACCATTTAGATTGGCATGGCAACAGAAAAAATTATTTAAATTCAAAGTTAAAAATTTTTAAATTTCAAAAAAAAAATCAATATGCAATAATAAATAAAAAACTTAAAAAAGATTTTTTAAAAAAAAAATTTTCAAGTAAACTCATTTTTCCAAATTTTAAAAATTATAAAAAAATTAAACCTAAAATTAAAAATAATTACTTAATTTCGAAAATTAATGATGAAAATATGAATTTTACCTATTCATTGGCAAAATTGCTCAACATCAAGGATAAATCATTCATCAAAGCATTGCGAACCTTTAAAGGTTTATCTCATAGGTTTGAAATATTTTTAAAGAAAAAGAACGTTACATTTATCAATGACTCCAAAGCAACTTCGTTTACTGCTAGCCAACAAGCTTTATCGAGTCTTAAAAATATATATTGGATATTAGGAGGGTTACCAAAAAGAGGTGATAAACTTAATATCTCAAAACTCAAAGATAATATTATAAAATGCTATATAATGGGTAATCATATAAATTTTTTTAAAAATCAAATAAAGAATAAATTACCGTTTTCTATTACAAAAAATTTAAATAACTCTTTATCTAAGATTATTAAAGATATAAATAAACAAAAATCAATTAACAAATCAATCTTACTTAGTCCAGCTGCAGCTTCATTCGACCAGTTCACTAATTTTGAAATGCGAGGAAAGGTATTTAAGAGATTATCTAGAATATATGCAAAAAAACTCGTTTAAATTTCTTTTTATAAATTACTGGAGAGATATAGACAAAAAAATTTTATTTTGTTTTCTAATTTTGTTTTTTTTAGGTTTATTTTTTTCTTTCTCATCTACCTCATCTTTAGCTGGAGAAAGACTAAATAAAGATTATTATTTTTTTTTTACAAAGCATCTTATGTTTACTTTTTTAGCTTTATTAATAATGATTTCAATATCAATTATTAAAACTGAATTTATTATTAAGTTCACCTTACATTTATTTATTATTTCTTTCATTTTATTGGCACTTGTTCCAATATTTGGGGTTGAGGTAAAAGGAGCAAAGCGATGGCTAGATCTATATTTTTTTAGACTACAACCTATTGAAATATTAAAACCATTATTTATTCTCATTACAGTTAAAATTTTAACTTTTGAAAAATTAAAAGACTCACAATTAAAGTATATTTTAAGCTTTATTATATTATGTTCAGTAATAATTTTATTAATTGATCAACCAGATCTAGGACAGTCGATTTTGTTAACAGGGAGTTGGATTGCAACAGTTTTTATATCTGGTGTAAGCTTGTTTTATATTTTTATATTTTTTTTTCTTTTTTTTATATCTTTAAGTGCAATATTATTTTTTTTACCAGAGAAATTTGGTTATGTAATTAATCGTCTAATTACTTTTTTTGACTCTAATCAAGAGGATAAATTTCAGTCATCGTCTGCTCTAGACGCTATAAAATTAGGAGGCTTGACCGGGCAAGGCATGGGTGAGGGAATATTAAAAGAAAGTGTGCCAGAAGCACATACCGATTATGTTATCGCAGTAATATCAGAAGAATATGGATCTATAGTCTCTATAATTATTTTAACTATATTTCTCTATATATCTTTTAGGATTATTAAAAATTGTTTTAATCAAGAAAATCAATTCCTCAAAATTTCACTAATTGGATTAGCCACATTATTAATTTTTCAAACTTTTATTCATGCAGGTGTTAATACTAATTTACTACCAACTACTGGCATGACATTGCCTTTTTTAAGTTACGGCGGATCTTCATTGATAGGTAGCTCAATTTTAGCTGGACTAGTTTTAAATTATACTAGAAATAAAGCTTATTTATATGATTAAAGAAAAAATATTAATTGCGACAGGTGGAACCGGAGGCCATATTTTTCCAGCCTATAGCTTAGCCAATCATTTAATAGAAAAAAATTATAATGTAAATTTAACCTCAGACAAAAGAGGATTGAGTTTTTTTAAAAATGTTAAGAAATTTAATGTAATAAGTATCACTTCTTCTCCTATTATTAAGAAAAATTTTTTAAAATTTTTATTTTCAATTATTGTAATTATTTTTGGAACAATAAAATCTTTTATTTTTTTAATGTCCAGTAGACCTTTAATAGTTTTTGGAATGGGAGGCTACTCTTCTTTCCCAGTTTGTATCGCAGCTCATCTTTTAAAAATTAAATTTGTTATTTATGAAAATAACTTAATTATTGGAAAAGCTAATAGATATTTATTACCATTTGCAAAAAAAATATTTGTCTCTTATCAGGATCTTGAAGGCATACCTGATAAATATAAAAAAAAAGTAATAACAATTGGCAATTTAGTAAGAGAAGAAATAATAAAAAATAAAAAAAGTGATAAAAACTTTAACTTCGATAGTTTAAAAATTTTGATTTTAGGGGGGAGCCAGGCTGCAAAAGTCTTTGCTGAGCAATTACCTCCAGTCTTTGAAAAATTAAAAGACTCAAACTTATCAATTTATTTATATCAACAATGTCAAAAAAGTCAGACTAGTGAATTAAGTGAGTTTTATAAAAAAGCCAATATCAAGCATGAGTTATTTAATTTTTCAGAAAATATAATTAAATATTATCTTAAAACAGATTTAGTTATTACGCGCTCTGGAGCCTCGGTGTTAGGAGAACTTATAAATATTAATATTCCATTCATATCAATACCATTACCCTCATCAGCGGATAATCATCAGTATAAAAATGCTGAGTTTTATTTGAAAAAAGGTTACGGATATTTATTAGAGGAAAAAGAGATAAAAAATAAATTATTTGATTTAATAAGCAATATTTTTAAGGATAAATCCTCTATTGAAAAAATTTTATCAAATCAAAGACAATATTCTGACAAAGATATATTTAGAAATTTAAATATTCATATAGAAAAAATAATTAATGAAAAAAATTAATTTAGGGCAGAAAGATATAATTCATTTTGTAGGCATTGGAGGAATTGGTATGAGTGGCCTGGCAAAAATAATGAAGAATATGGGTTTTAAAGTTCAAGGTAGTGATCAAAATAAAAATAAAAATACAATTAGTTGCTCAAAATTTGGAATAAAAATTTTTTTTGGTCATTCGTCAAATAATGCTTCAAAAGCAACAATACTAGTAAAATCTACAGCCATTAAAAATAATAATACCGAATTGAAGTATGCAAAAAAAAATAAAATTCCAATTTATTCTCGTGCTGAAATTTTAGCTGATGTAGTTTCTTTAAAAAAAAATATAATAATAACAGGTTCACACGGCAAAACTACCACTACCTCCTTGGTAGCAAAAATTTTGTCAGATCAAAAATTAGATCCCACTATTATTAACGGAGGAGTAATTAATTCTTTAAAAAGTAATGCAAAATTAGGGAAGGGAGATTGGGCAATATTGGAAGCTGATGAATCAGATGGAAGTTTTTTAAAATTACCTATCAATTATTCAATTGTAACTAACATTGATTATGAGCATCTTGATTATTATAAAACTTACAAAAATTTAGAAAATTCTTTTATTGAATTTATAAATAAAACACCGCCTACAGGAAAAGCAATTATTTGTATTGATAGCCCAAATGTAAAAAAAATCATTAAAAAAATTAAAAATAAAAATATTTTATCATATGGAGAAAATGAAAAAGCTGATTATAAAATCCAAAAAATTAGATATAGTTTTGACAGCACCACATTTGATATAAGTTTTAAAAATAAAGAAAAAAAAAAATAAAATTGTTAAAAATATTAATGTTAAGTTACTAGGAAAGCACAATGTTCTTAATGCTGCTGCTGCTTTTGTAGTATGCCTAAATATAGGTGCAAATATTAATCTTGTTAAAAAATCATTAAGAAACTTTTCAGGGGTTCAGAGAAGAATGACAAAAGTTTTCTCAAAAAATAAAAATGATTTTTATGATGACTATGCTCATCATCCAACCGAAATTAAATCAATACTAGAAGGCGTCCGTAATGTAAATGCTAAAAGAAAAATTATAAGCATTTTTGAACCACATAGATACTCAAGAGCAGTATCTTTAAAAACAGAATTTTCAAATTCTTTTAAAAAATCTGATTTAGTAATTGTATGCCCTTTATATGCAGCAGGAGAAAGTAAAAATTCTAAATTTGATATTATTAAATTTTCAAGACTAATTGCAAAAAATTCTAAAACACAAGTAATAATTGTAAAAAATGAAATTGATTTAGAGAAATATTTAAAAAAAAATTTAACTAGTGATGAAATAATTATTGGTATGGGAGCGGGAACAATATCAAGATGGATGGCAGGACTTAAGAATTCACTATGACTTTAGATAAAAATTTTATGAACAAATTCAGCGAAGGATTATATGAAAATGTTAAATTATCAAATTATAGCTGGTTCAATCTTGGAGGAAACGCTGACTATTTTTTTAAGCCTAAAAATAAAAGTAGTTTAAAAGAATTTCTTGTAGAGGCGAATAAAATAAATTTAAAAACTACTATTGTAGGAGCAGGTTCGAATATTTTATTTAGGGATAATGGTATTAGAGGTGTTGTTGTTAAATTAGGAAAAGAATTTTCATTTATAAAAAAGATTAAAAAAAATATTCTAGAAGTAGGTGCGGCCACACTTGATCGTAAAGTGGCCAACTATGCTAAAGATAATAGTTTGGCAAATTTAGAATTTTTAGCATGCATTCCAGGATCGATCGGGGGAGCTGTGATGATGAATACTGGTTGTTATGATAGCGATATATCAAAGGTTTTAATTTCAATTAATGTTTTAGACACAGAAAAGATGGTAGAAACAGAGATTGAAAAGAAAAATATAAAATTTTTTTATAGAGGTACAAATTTACCAGATAGTTTAATTATCTTATCAGCAAAATTAAAATGTTCACTAGGCAAGAAAAGTGAGATAGAAAAAAAACAAAATGATTTCATTGACAGAAAAAAGCTTTCTCAACCAAGTCAAATTAAAACATGTGGAAGCACGTTTAAAAACGTAAGTAATGATAAAAAAGCGTGGATGTTAATTAAAGAGGCAGGTTGTAATGATTATAAAGTAGGAGACGCAGAAATTTCAAAAAAACATTGTAATTTTTTTGTCAATAATGGAAAAGCCAAAGCCGAGGATATTGAAAGCCTTATTAAAATGGTGCAGAAAAAGGTACACGAAAAAACAGGAGTTAATCTTGAATTAGAGATTAAAATTTTAGGTGAATAAAAAAATTTTTAAAAACGTTTTAGTTGTTTTAGGAGGCACTTCCGGAGAAAGAGCTGTAAGTTTAGAGAGTGGTAGAGCCTGCATTAAAGCATTAAAAAAGAAAGGTTATAAAGTTTCATCGTTTGATCCTAAAATTAAAAACTTCAATCTGATAAACAAGAGAAATATCGATGTAATTTTTAATGCATTACATGGAAGGTATGGAGAAGATGGTGTCGCTCAAAGTTATTTTGAGTATTTAAAAATTCCATATACTCACTCTGGCGTAATTTCATCTTTTAATGCAATGAACAAAATTAGTTCAAAAAAAATATTTATTAAAAATAAAATCAAAACACCTAAATTTTTCTCTCTTAAAGATCATTATGATAAAACAAAAATTTTAAAAACTTTAAAATCTAAAAGAATAAAGTTTCCGATCGTCTTAAAACCAATTAATGAAGGATCCAGTTTAGGTGTTGAAATTTGCAAAGATAAAAAAATATTATTCAAAACAATAAACTACCTACTTAAAAAGTATTCAGAAATTATCTTAGAGGAGTACATAGCAGGTCAAGAAATTCAAGTAGCTGTAATTAATGGAAATCCTATCGGTGCAATAGAACTTATTCCAAAAAGACAGTTTTACGATTATGAGGCAAAGTATACCAAAAAAGCGAAAACGGTACATGTAATGCCTGCGAGATTAACAAAAAAAAAATATACAGAAGTCTTGATGATTGCAAAAAAAGCTCATGGAGCACTTGATTGTAAAGGAGTTACAAGGTCAGATTTTAAATTTTGTAATAATAAATTTCATTTATTAGAAATTAATACACAACCTGGTATGACAAGTTTGTCATTAGTTCCTGAAATAGCCAGTTATAAAGGTTTAAGTTTTGAAAATTTAGTTGAGAAAATTTTATTAGATGCAAGTATTAATAGATGAAAAAAAGAACCGTAATTGCTATTGCATTACTTATATTATTTTCAACTATTACCTCTCAAATAAAAGTAAATATTTCAAAATTTAAATTAAAAGAAATACAAATAAAAAATAATTCAATTTTAAAAGAAAGAGATATTAAAAATTTATTAATTTCTTTTTATGAAAAAAATCTTATATTTATAAAATATTCAGACATCGAGAAAGTATTAATGCAAAATCGTTTTATTGATAGTTTTAATGTTAAAAAAAAATATCCACACACATTAAAAATAGAAATATTTGAAAAAAAACCTATCGCAATAGTTTTTTACAAAAAAAAAAATTTTTATCTGAGTGAAAAAATCGAATTAATAGAATTAATTGAAGAACAGAAATATAATGATTTACCTTATGTAATTGGTGACCATAATCAATTTAAAGATTTGTATAAAAATTTAAAAAAATTAAACTTTTCTCTTAATTCAGTAAAAAGATTTATTTTATATGACTCGAACAGGTGGGATATAGAGACCAAGAATGATCAAATAATCAAATTACCTCCAACAAATTATAATCAGAGTTTACAAAATTATTTAGATGTTAGAGATAAAAATGAATTTAATAAATATAAAGTTTTTGACTTTAGAGTAAACAACCAACTAATTTTAAAATAAATTATGAGCGATAAATATCTTAACCTTTATATAGAAATAAAAAGTTCAAATTTTACTTTTTATATTGAAGAAACGGATGAGCAAAATAATTCAAAAATAAATTATAAGCTAGGTGCCAAATCTCCTGGATTAAAGGATAATAAAATTTTAGATTTTGATAAGGCTTTTGATACAATCAAAGATAATATTTACCTAGCAGAACAAAATCAAAAATGTACTTTTAAAGAAATTATAATAATTTTGAATAATTTTAATACGTCTTTTGTTAACCTGTCTGGATATAAAAGATTAAATGGGTCACAAATTTTAAGAGAAAATGTCACTTATATTTTAAATACATTAAAATTTTATGTAGATAAAATTGAGACAAAGAAAACTATCTTACATATTTTTAATTCTAAATTCTTATTGGACAACAAAAAAATTGAGAACCCTCCGATTGGTTTGTTTGGTGATTTTTATTCTCACGAAATGTCTTTTTCTTTAATCGACAAAAATGATTTTAAAAATTTACAAAATTTGTTTCAAAAATGTAATTTAAGAATTAAAAAGATTTTACTAAATAGTTTTTTAAAAGGAGTTTTAATCAGTGAAAAAAATTTGGACTTAGATACTTTTTATTTTCTAGAAATAAATGAAAATGAAAGTAAAATTTTTTACTTTGAAAATGATTGTTTAAAATTTGAGCAAAATTTTAATTTTGGTAATGATATAATTTTGAAAGACATCTCAAAAATTACTTTACTTAAAAAAGAAACTATCGAGAAAATTTTAGATAAAATTCAATTAAATAATTTAAAATCAGAAGAGGAACTGTTAGAAAAAGAATTTATTATAGATGGCAATTTAAAAAAGATTAAAAAAAAATTAATTCTTGATATTATAGATGCTAGGATTAATGAAATTTTGGAAATAATTATATTTAAAAATATAAATTTAAAATATAATAATAAATCGCCTAAACCATTATTTTTTCAATTTAGTAATAAATTCAATTTCCAGAGTATTAAAGAAACTTACAAATCTGTTCTCACGCTAAAAGGTTTGCTAGACATAAGATATTTTGATGAATTATCTGGTGAAAGTTTGGTTAATACTGCAAATAAACTTGTTCATTATGGTTGGAAAAAGGAAGCAATACCTTTCACAAAAACAAAAAAATCACTAATTGCAAGGTTTTTTAGTGCAATTTTTGAATAGTTGTTTTTTTTAGAAACATTAGTTGTTTTAGAACTGTATCTCTACTCGAGTATAACAATCAACAATGTACGAAATATACCAAAAAACTCTATCTAAAAAAACAATTTTTAAAGGCATCGGTTTGCACTCTGGACGTGTTTCTACGATTAAAGTTATTCCAGCCCAAGAGAACGAGGGAATTGTTTTTAAGAGAGTGGATTTAGAAAATAATAATCTGGTTAAAGCAAATTTTAATAACGTTTCATCGGCAAGGTTATGTACAACGCTGGAAAATAATTTTGGGGTAAAAGTTTCTACAGTAGAACATTTATTAGCTGCTTTTTATATTATCGGTATTGATAATGCTGTAGTTGAAATAGATAATGAGGAAGTACCTATTATGGATGGATCTTCAAAAGACTTTCTTGATACATTTAAAAAAATTGACTTAGTAGAACAATCTAAAAAAAGAAAATACTTAAAAATTATTAATAAAGTAGAATTGGTAGACGGTAAAAGAAAAATTTCAATTGAACCAAAAGACTCATCTTTTGAAGTTAATTTTCAATTAAATTATAAAAATAAAATTATCGGAGATCAAAAAAACAAAATTAATTTTCAAAAAGATGATTTAAATGACGTATCTAATTCAAGAACCTTCTGCTTATTCGAAGATATTGAAAAAATAAAAAAATTTGGATTAGCACAAGGTGGATCTTTAGATAACGCCGTAGTAGTTGATAATGAAAAAGTTTTAAACAAAGATGGATTAAGAAATGATAAAGAATTTGTAAACCATAAAATTTTAGACCTAGCCGGAGATTTTTTATTATCAGGCTACAGGGTAATTGGAAAAGTGGATTGTTATCAAGGTGGTCATGAATTAACAAATCTATTTTTAAGAAAAATTTTTGAACAAATCTCAGATCATCAGATCATTGAATTTGAAGATTTTAGAATTTCAAAAAAATCATATAACGAGTCCCAAAAGATAGCTGTAAACGCTTAGTAGAATATTATAAATTTACCATTAACAATAAATTTGTTATTAATTTATTAAATGTTTTACCGATTAATTTTTATTTCCTTTTTAATATTTTTAACATCCTGCTCGAAGGAAAAGCCTCTATATGAACCTAGAGAAGTTAATGACGGATATAAAATTTATCAAGAAGCATACAAATCTTTTGAAAACGGAGATTTATTTTATGCGCAAAAAAAATTCTCTGAGGCAGAATTAAGTTTTGAAATAATAGAATATGCATCAAAATCATCAATGATGGCTAGTTATTGTCTTTATGGAATTAATTTTTATACTGAGGCATTAGAAAATATAGAAAAACACTTAAAAAAATATCCTGCAGATAAAAATGCTATTTATTCATTTTATTTAAGAGCTCTAATATATTTTGAACAAATTACTGATGAAAAAAAAGATGTAGAGCCAATACTTAAGTCTATAAAAGAAATTGATTTCTTTATTAATAAGTTTCCGAATAGTGAATATACAATTGATCTTAAATTTAAAAAGGACCTTGCTATAAATCAAATGGCTGCTAAAGAACTTTATATTGCAAAATATTATATTTCAGTAAAAAAATGGATTCCAGCAATAAACAGATTAAAAAAGATAACCACAGATTATGACAAAACAGTCTTCATTGAAGAAGCTCTACATAGACTTGTTGAAATACATTATCATATTGGTTTAGAGGAAGAGGCAAAAAAATATGCTAAAATTTTAGGATACAATTATAATTCTAGTAAATGGTTTGAACAAACATATGTAATTATAAATAAAGATTATAAATTACCAAAAACCAATAATGATAATGACAAAGATAGTATTCTAAAAAAAATAATAAAAAAAATTAGATGATTAATTTCTAATGAATAAAGATAATAATTTAATTAAAAAATTTAAGGAAAAAGTTGAGGAACTCAAAAAACATAATATTTTATATTTTAATCAAGATAAGCCAATTATTAGCGATGCAGAATATGATAATCTTAAGAAAGAATTAATTAGAATTGAAAAATCCAACAAATCTATAAAAAGATTAAATCTTTTAAGCAATATTGTAGGCGCACCCCCGACTAATAAATTTAAAAAATTTAATCATTTGAAACCAATGCTTTCATTATCAAATGCTTTTGATAAAAAAGACATGAATGATTTCATAAAAAAAATTAAAAATTTTTTAAACATTCAAGACGATGATATAGAAATTTTTTCAGAGCCAAAAATTGATGGCATTTCTGCAACTCTTATTTATGAAAATGGAGTTTTAACTAGAGGCTTATCTAGAGGTGATGGCAAAGTAGGAGAGGATATACTAGAAAATTTAAAAACAATTAATACGATTCCAAAAATAATTAAAGATAAAGATGTTCCTAGAATATTAGAAATAAGATGTGAAATTT